>Ga0183098_10428_pt1 | contig 87688 bp, 83 predicted proteins | sample BioMet9_FD_128884 | JGI IMG/M metagenome (GOLD analysis project Ga0183098, IMG submission 128884) | Microbial communities from bioreactor (seeded with sewage sludge) at Lawrence Berkeley National Lab, California, USA - Biofuel... | ecosystem: Engineered > Bioreactor > Anaerobic > Unclassified ...
CATAGAGTCATGATACAAAGCTTTGCAATTATGTCCAATTTGGACATGCAACTATGTCCATTTTTGTTTTGCAACTTTGGGTAATTCTACTATGCAATAAACATTTTCTAAGAGCCTATAAATCAATAATGCCGTGTAACATATCATAAAGTGGGCAGTGATATGTTCTTTCGTCTGATGAAATACAGGACGTGCGCCGAAGTTAGTTTTCATTACCCTGAAACAGTCTTCAATCTTATATCGTTTTGAACTTACTTCAATGATATCCTTTGCAGGGTCATCAAGATTTGTTGCCACAGCATAGTAACCATCGTATTTTTCTTCTTCATCAATTATATCCTGATTTAGAATATAGGTATCTTTTACCTCTGCACCTGATTTTGTAGATGAGTGTCTTTTAATAAAACGAGTTATGTCATTTGGTCCTTTTTTATAAGTTTCCGGGTCTAAGTTTTTAAGCATGTCTTTCGCACGTTCAATCTGTCGGTTCCTGATAAATCTTTGATATTCCATCATTTTTCTTGAAAACGTAATGATAATTTTCTGGTGGACAACAGCTTTTGATTTTACTTTCCTGGTTTTGCCATTTTTAAGTAGTTTTTCTTCATAAAATCCAAGATCCATAGCTTTGTCAGCGATTATTATCTTGTAGACTTTATCATTGTATATCTCTTTATTATCAGGTGAATTCTTATCAAAAGACCTTAGGTCAGCGACGGTCATACTTTCATCGGAAGAAAGCAATCTATAACCGTAATCATTAAAGACAGCTGTCTGCAGTGTATCAGAAAGCTTTTTAATAGATTGCGTTACAATAAAAGCACGTTCACCCATGAAATTGAAATTTCTGATGTTAAGAGAGCCAAGCCCTGCATCCGCACAGTATATAAGTTTCTTCCCTTTGAACATGGAAGTAAGTTTTTTCTCAAGGGGGATGGCAGTGGTCTGCTCATTATCAGAACCCGATGTCAGACACATCGTTAGTGGGATCCCATCAGAATCCATAAAAAGCCCCATTTCTACTAAAGGTGCAGGCTGATGCTGCTTTGAAGTGCCGTATTTACGGAATCCTTTCATCAGTTCACCGGTAACTTCATCAATATAATCCTCATCCGGAGATTCAATTTCAAAGTAATAGTTGGAACAGTCGTAATAGCAAACAGAAGTGTTGCGCTTAACGATGTTCTGACTTTTATCAAAAAGATAAGTCAGATATTCCTCATAATGAGCTGCCATGATGTCCATGGTCCTATGGATGTGGTTATAAGAAAAAGATGGCTGTTCATAATAGTGATTCAGATGAAGATAAGTTCCAAGTTTCGAGTCAGGATAAAGAATCCTGGCAAATGTAAGAAACCTGTTAACTGTATTAGAATCAAAAGTTATCCTGGAATCCGCAGTAATGCGTTCAAAAAAGGAGCCTAATTCCAGTTCGTGATAAAACTGCTGCAGGTACAGATATCCAATGTTCAAGTTGGTACTGGAAGATACAAGATCATTACTGACTTTGATTTTTTCTCCAAAGTCAATTTTTACCTCCATGGTGATCTTGCCGTTTTTTTCTTCGTCATTATACAAAGCAACCTGTTCTTTAGCATAAGCCAAAGGATCATCTGTAATCTTTAAGAGCTCAGAGTGCTTTCCGATTTTTACTATATTTTTTGTTGTAGTTTTCTTCCCGTTACGATATCCTTTCTGGACAAAGTAAGTGGGATCTTTTGATTTTCTGTCATACCAAATTTTCATACCTCATTATACCATAACCATAAAACACCACAGCACACAACATATACAACAAAAATAATTATAAAAATTGACAAAAAAATAAGCCTTAACAGGCTTAAACAAAGGCTTTGTGTAAATTTATTCAATTAGTAAGTGATGAAAACCCGATTGCATATTTCTTATTAAACAGATAAGATAAAATTGTAGATTCATGTTAAGGAGATACCATTCAATGTGCGCATCGGATGTTGAGATGGAAGCGGCGGCGCTGTAATGGAGCTGTCGGCGGGTTTATAGAAAAGTTTGGTACTCTTTTTTAATATGCTGTATACGGTAAATGCCATATAGATATATAGGAGGGAATATTGTCATGAAAAAATCAAGTATCATCGCCCTGCTTCTCGCGGTAATCATGGTCTTCTGCGCTTGCGGAACAACCGCAACTCCTGCAACAAGCGCGCCCGCTACTGAAACACCCACAACACCCGCCTCTGAAGTACCCGTTGCTGAAACCCCATCTGAGGAGCCGACCGCCGAAGCTCTCTTTAAGGCTGCGATGGTAACCGACATCAATGGTGTCAACGATCATGGCTTTAACCAGGGCGCATGGGCTGGTCTTCAGGCTTGCAGTGAAGAGGGTTGGGCAAGCGTAAAGTATCTCGAGTCCAAGCAGGAAGCAGACTATGCTGCCAACCTTGGCACTCTTTCTGATGAAGGAAACGATATAATCTGGGGCGTTGGCTACCTTATGGCTGACGCTATGAAGAACGCCGCTACCGTTAACCCGGACAATCTCTATGCTATCGTTGATAATGCATATGATACAATCCCCCCAAATATGGTTTGCCTGGTATTTGATTCTCAGGACTGCTCCTTCCTCGTTGGCTATATTGCCGGCAGAATGACCGAAACTAACAATGTTGGCGTGGTCGGCGGCGTTAAGGGAGCTATCATTGATAGCTTTGAATATGGCTATCGTGCAGGCGTTGCCTATGCTGCGAAAGAGCTTGGCAAGGAAATCACGGTTCAGGTTGAGTACGCAAACAGCTTTTCTGATGAGGCAAAGGGCAAGGAGATTGCTACAAGCATGTTCAAGAAAGGTGCTGACATTGTGTTCCAGGCTGCCGGCAGCACCGGTACTGGTGTTATTGAAGCGGCTAAGGAGCTTGACAAGTGGGCTATCGGTGCAGATATCGACCAGAACTATCTTGCTCCCGAGAACGTACTGACCTCCGCTTTGAAGGATGTCGGAGCCGGCATCTATGATGTCAACAAGTCTATAAAAGACGGCGAAAAGCTTGGTAGTACTATCTATACCGGTACTCTTGCTAACGGCGCGGTTGGTTATTCTCCCTCCACAAGCGATCATGTTCCTGCTGAAATTATTAAAGCAACTGACGCTATAAAGGAAAAAATAATTGCGGGAGAGATCGTTGCTCCCGTTAACGAAGAAGAGTTCAACACTTTCGTTGAAGCACTTTCCTAATTGATTTTACACAGATAAGAAGGGGGTATTTTGGCCCTGTTCTTATCTGGTTGTATAGCTCTGTATTTTTGCGTCATACAAGCTGTCGCGAAAATCTAACCGACAGACAAGATCATCATACTTTTTATTTCAATTATAAATACAAGGCTCTTCGGTAGTTTATGTGGGTACTAAAAAGTGAATAAGGCTTGAGCGGGGGTGCGGACAAAATCTTGGACTAAGCACAGAACTCTATGGTGCAAACCGTTCCTGTTACGGATACCGAAGGATCCACGCATTATTGAAGAGGGAGTGGTTCTATTAGAAAAGATTATCCGCCGCATCATGAAGGAAGAGAATCTGATGTCCGTCATCAAAAAGCGCAAAAGGTATAGTTCCTATCGGGGGGGAGATATCCCCGGCAGCCGGCAATGTCATTTCACGTGACTTTCACTCCCGGAATCCGTCTGAGAAATGGCTCACCGATATCACAGAATTTGCGATTGCTGCCGGCAAGGTATATTTATCACCGATTGTCGATTGCTTTGACGGGTACCTGGTGAGTTGGAATATAGGGACATCCTCTGATGCAGGCCCGGTCAATTATATGCCGGACAAAGCTGTTTCTCGATTATCCCATGGTGAACATCCCATCGTTCATACAGGTTTATCATTTTAACAGGAAGTATCACACAACCGCTTTTTCTATATTATGCACTTATAAGTTTCGGCATTATGATAGCAGGGTATTGCTATAAGAAGAAAAACAAGTCATAAGAATTTCTGGGAGTTCGACAAATGAAAAAACTTACCGAAAAACGGGAAACCGTAACCCTGAATACACAGTCAATTGATGAAGCCAGCAATTTTACCGCAAAGGCATTGGAGAAACTGCAAATGCCGCGGCCTGACATCTATCGCTGCCGCCTGTCTGTTGAGGAGGCACTCTTAATATGGAGCAAAGCACTTGGAGAGGATACTGAGTGTTTGATGTCATGCGGCTCCAGATTCGGCAGACCTTTTATTTCCTTATCCGTTCCCGGTGCGCAGATTAACCCAAGCGAAGTAAAAGATGATCTCTACGGTGAGGTGGTTGACAGCGTCAATCTTATATACAGGCTTGGACTTACGACAGTCTACAGTTACGCAAAAGGACGTAACGAAATCACTCTGTCACCGCCGCGTAAGAGCAAAAACGGAGTTATTGTAATGGTTATTTCCATTGCTCTCAGCCTGGCAATCGGATTGCCGCTGAGCATGTTTTTTCCTGCCGTTGCTTCTGCGCTCGAGAAGAATGTGGTTACACCGATATTCAGCACAGCGATGAATCTGATTTTTGCCATAGCCGGGCCTCTCATTTTTTTGAGTATTTGTTCCGGTATTTACAGCATAGGAAACATTTCGGCTGTCGGGCAAATTGCAAAGGTTCTGGTGTCCCGGTTTTTACTGATGACTTTTTTACCCCTTGCTGCTATTGCTGTTTTGACGGGCTGGATGTTTCCCATAGCTTTATCAGGCAGTACATCCCCGCTGTCTTCAGGCGCAGCCGGTATATTCGGTATGATTTTGAATATTGTTCCATCCGATATTATTACCCCATTCCAGACAGGCAACGCCTTGCAAATCATATTTTTAGCTGTCGCCTGCGGTTCGGGCATATTGATACTTGGTAAAAAGGTGTCGGAACTTGCGAAAATTGTGAATCAAATTTACAGCCTGGTACAGTTTCTGATGGAGACGATTGGACGCGTGATCCCGGCTTTTGTGTTCCTTAGCATTCTCAGCCTTATACTTTCCAGCAGTTCAATAAATTTCTCGATTTTAGGCAAACAGGTTATTTTGTCCATCGCATTTATAATAGCGATAATGGTTGCCTATATCCTGTTTATTTCAATTAAATGGAGCATGTCCCCCCTGCTGCTTATGAAGAAACTGCTGTCGACATTCCTTATTGCGATAACAACGGCATCCTCCGCGGCGGCTTTTTCCGTTAATTTGGAAACCTGTGAAAAGAAGCTGGGGATATCACGAAAGATGGTGGATTTCGGAGTTCCTTTGGGACAGGTTATATTTATGCCGCCTGTTGCAATTTCTTTTTTCTTTTCATCCCTTTGTATAGGTGAGATTTATGGCGTTGAAATGACATTGATTTGGATTTTGACTGCTTTTATTATAAGCGGGGTTTTGGCTGTTGCAACTCCGCCTATTCCGGGAGGAACGTTATCCTGCTTTACGATTTTATTTATGCAGTTGGGAATTCCTGCAGAGGGCATTGCATTGGCTATCAGCATCAGCATGCTGATGGAGTATATCCTGACTGCCGGTAATTTAATGCTTTTACAGGGGGAACTGGTGCTGTCAGCTGATAAGCTGAAAATGCTGGATACGGAGATCCTTAAAGGGAAAGGCTAAGCCTTTCCCCCATGCATTTATGCGAAATCAATTATAGGATATTCTTAAAAAGCAGTTAACTTATGTCCCGGTTAAACATCGTGCTGTTCTTCAGAAATTCTTCTATTGTCCCAAAACCAAGCTGTTTGATCAGTTCAATGACATACGGATTTTCCATCGGCGTTTCGAATGGCGCTTTGTCGCTGTACGCATTGACACATTCTTTCCCTTCTTCTTTGGGCAGAATTGCTTTGGGGCCGCCTACACATCCGCCCCTGCAGCCCATGCCTTCGAAAAAGTTTCCTTCCCGTTTTCCGTTCAGGATATCCTGGATCATCGCTTTGCAGTCGGGAACGCCGTCTGCGCAATGCGCCTGAACCTTGATCTTTCGATCCGGGTCAAGTTTATTGACGGATTTCTTCACGGCTTCCGCTACACCGCCGCAGCGTGCATATCGGATTCCGGAGGCAGATGCATGCGGAACGTTTTCTTCTTCTATCGTATCAAAATCGATATCTGTTGCCTCAAATAAATCGTGCAGTTCCTGGAATGTGATCACATGATCGATGGCATCGGCTATATCCGCCTCCCGTCGTTCGGCCTTTTTCGCTATGCAGGGTCCGATGAAGACAGTTACGGCATCCGGATGAAGAGCTTTTACGGTACGGCCGCCGGCGATCATCGGGGAAACTGCCCCCGTCACATTCGGGAGAAGCGTATGGAACTGCTTCCGGATCATGGCTATCCACATGGGACAGCAGCAGCTCGTCAGCTGAAAATCCGACTCACTGTTTATCCGTTCATCGAATTCAAGGGACTCTTTAAATGTCAGAATGTCGGCAAATGCAGCTACTTCGATCATTCCCGAAAAGCCGGTTTTTTTCAATGCTGTGCGGAGTTTCCCTGCGGTCACTTTCTCACCGAACTGTCCGGAAAATGCAGGCGCTATCAAAGCATAAACGGGACCGTTATGTCCGTGAAGATCACGCAGCACCGGGATCAGGTCTTTTCCCGTCTGCAGTGCGCCGATCTTGCAGGCGTCCACACAGGCGGCGCAGCCGACACACTTTTTTGTATCGATGGAAATGCCGGTTTTTTCAGTAAAGGAAATTGCATCCCATGCACAGGAATTTTCACACGGTGCGTCTTTCCCCGGAGGACAGATGCAGGGCTTTATGCGCCATACAAGGGGTTCTTCCTTCGGATTTTCCAGACAATGCATCAAATGAGGCTCCGCATGCTCTGTACCGACGGTATCTTCGTTTATTTCCGCTTGAAGCATTTGATGGTAAAGCTTATCTAATTCTGTCATATTTTTCTCCCAAATTAAATGATATGCACATCTGTTTTTCAGGCTGTTCCGATACAGATGATTTTTCAGACATTTTTATGCATATGAAAATGCGTGAAAAGGAATGGATAGAGTCCGGCGATAAAAAAGGCTACCGAGAAGACGGCCAGTTTGTAATAAACAGAAAAAAACTATTGCAGACATTTGCCGTTAATTCTCTGAGATTCTGTAAAAAAAGTAAGTAACTTATATCCACGGAGTATCCCCTTCTTTTTATTCCGGTAAAGTGTAAAGGTTCCTGAATTCAATATATCACTTTAAACCCGTTTTGTCTCCGGAATCTTCCCGGGCAAAAGGATAAAGGATACGTTTATGAATCTTCTACGGCATGTGTTTTTTCCGCATCACTATAAAAATACCCTCCCGAATTAATATTTATTTTACCATTAATTCAGGAGGATATTTTTTTATGCAGATTTATTCCATATATATCTTTAAACAAATTTCAACAAAACGACCGGAATCCTTATCTTATGGAATTGACTTCACATAAAATGATGTGGCCGCGAAAATTATAATCCGGATTCTTTTACGTATTGATCAATTTGTTTTTTCTGCATCTCCGTCAACGGTTCAATCGGGAAAGATGCCTTATCGGTAGAACTGAGATTCCGGAGTTTTCCGAGATATTTCATGGCACTCAACCAGGATTTTCCGGCAGTCAGGGATTTTCTTACCTTCCAGACCTGTTTTTGCAGTTCGAATGTCCTTGCGATGTCTCCTGCCCGGGCGGCATTATACATTTCAACAAAAACTTCCGGGAAAATGCAGCCAAGACCCGGGACACAGCCGTCTGCGCCGTAGATCATAGCGGCGGAACAAAGTTCTTCCGCACCGTTGAAAATGCTGATATCAGCATCTTTCAGCAGGAAGAGGCAACGCTGGAAGTGTTCCCAGTTATTTGTACTGTCCTTAAAGGCAACAATGTTATCAATTTTGGAAAGGGCCGCAATGGTCTCAGGCTCAATGCGTGTCCCTGTGGTATCCGGAATATTATATACAACAACCTTCAGGTTGGTTGAACCGGCTATTTTTTCATAATGCCTTATCATTTCGTCCTGACAGCAGTTTTGAATATAGAACGGTACAGTGGCTACAACATATTCTGCACCGAGTTGTTCCGCTTCTTTTATATTTTCGATAACACGTTCCGTGCCGGAGTCTATCACACCGCAGAAAACATGAATCCGGTCACCTGCTGTTTCAATGCTGCACTTCAGGGAATCTTTCCAGGTTTTACGACTGACACGCATTGCCTCGCCCGTTGATCCCATGGCAAATACGCCGGTTACACCACCGGATATACAGTGCTCAATTACATTCTTTAATCCCTGTGTGTCCAGCTGCCCTTTTTCATCAAGAGGTGTAATGATCGGTGGGATAATTCCGGTGATTTTTCCATTCGTTATTTTTTGCATTTATTGTCTCCTTTATATGTTTTTATTTTTTCCAATATGTCCAATGATAAAATTGCATCGTCCATACTGAATATTTTATCTTTTTTACCGGAAACGCATCGTAAGAAGGCCAGGTCTTCATCATGGAACATATCATCTCTTTTGGTCGGAACGGTATGCGTGGAATATTCCTTAACGGATGCATCGTAGATTGAAGTGGTGTATTCATCCCAGGATGAAAAATCAATTTCGGCAGTCCCGCCGGTACAAATCAGCTCTATCTGACGTTTACGCGGCTGATGAAAAAAATCCAGATGTACGGTAGCGATGCAGTGATTTTTAAAGTTCAGCATAATTTCGGCAAGATCCGGGGCCTCGATATCTATATCGCTGTAATTTCCGTAAATGCAATGGACATCGGAAACAGATTGTCCTGCAAACCACAAGGCCAGATCCAGATCATGGATCAGATCAAAAGCACCGCTGTATTTTGAGGAAAAAAGAGTTTTATAATCGGGACGGACTGTTGGAAAATGTTCTCCCATGATGGATCGAATGGAAATGAGGCGCCCCAGTCTGCCGGAATCCAGAATTCTTTTCAGTTCCAATATACCTGCATGATAGCGAAAACACAGGCCTATGGCAAAAGTAACCTTATTTTTGAGAACCATCTTTTGTAATTCTTCGATTTGATCGAAAGAATCAGAAAGAGGTTTTTCGCAAAAAATGCTGCATCCGGATTCAGCAGCCATAATTGCCATGGGGATATGCAGCTTTGGAGGCGTAAGGATAAATACCGCGTCCGGTTTTTGAGACAGTCCGGCTTCCAGGCTGTTTACCGGTTTTACATCGGGATACATGCCCAGCGCTTTTTGAACAGACTTCGGATCAGGATCTGTAACGGATATATTGGAAAATCCTGCTTCTTCCAAGACTTTCAGGTGCCTTTGACCGATAGATCCCAAACCGGCAATCAGTATCTTTTGTGAAAACTCATTTTTGCTTTTCACTTATATTTTCCCCCGTATGATGAACTGTGCATGTGGTTACCAGATTGTGAGACCGCCGTCCACAACCAAATTATGCCCGGTTACAAAGGATGATGCTTCCGAAGCAAGAAAGACAGCAGCACCTTTCATTTCTTTCCCGTCTATTCCGAGTCGGCCCATAGGGAAGGTTTTGCTGTATGATTCTACAAATGGCTCCGGCTGGTTCCTGAAAAACCCGGCAGGACTGATGCAATTGACGCGGATATGATAGGGCGCGAGATAAACGGCCATATCCCGGGTCATGCTGATGATGCCGCCCTTTGCCGCATGATAATCCAAAGTGGCTCCGCCCATGGGAGTATTTTTGTATACACTCCTATCTTTTCCGATGATCCCGGTAGTTGATCCTAAGTTGATAATTACACCGGTCTGCTTCGGCATCATATAAGAAGAAACCACGTGTTTGGAGCATAAGAATGGACCGGTAAGATTCGTATCAATAACTTCCTGCCATAGTTCAAGTGGTCTTTTCTCAAAAGGGGCATTTTCGGGTGTACTGGTTACATTTCCTGCATTATTGATCAAAATATCGATTTGTCCTGTTTTACCCAGGGTTTCGGCTACAACTTCTTCTATATTTTTTTCAGAAGTAACATCAAGTTTAAGACCAATTGCTTTACATCCTGTTATTTCCGATATTCTCTCGGCAGATTCTTTGGCCTGCTCGATTTTTCGGCTTGTTATAACAACATTGGCACCTACTTCTGCCAGTGCCAGCGCCATATCATAGCCAAGGTTTCTGGCACCGCCTGTAACCAAAGCCCACTTTCCATCCAAACGAAATAACTGGTTTACATTCCATTCCGGCCGGTATTCCTGTAACATGGCAAAACCCTCCTTTTTGATATGGTACATTATTTCACAAAAAACATGAAAACAACAGGCATTATTCTCGCATATTATATGATATGATGCGAGAATCAGAGGTGAGCAGGAAAATATGACGATAAAACGGTAAAAATCATACGTATTGTAAAAAAACTGCACAAGAGAAGAAAACGTGATGCAATAATCAATGTCATTGGCAGATGAAAGTGGATATAATACAAATGTGGTTAATTTGCAGCAGGAAAAGGGATTGTTATGATCTATGGAGATATAGAAAATATAGAACATTATAGGGGCATCAGTACTTCAATCGACAAGGCATTGCAATTCCTGAAGGAAGGAAAATATCCGCAAAAGGATACCGGTCGGATGGAACTTGATGGCAGTGCATACGTCATACGGGTATCCGAACAACTTGGAAAAGAAAACAGCTGGGAGGCACACAGACGCTATATCGATATTCACTTTTCACTTGAAAAAGGAGAGAAAATCGACTGCTGTGACCTGAAATATATAAACGGGTGGAGCCAATACGACGTTGAAAAGGACAGCATGGTTTCAAAAGCTTCAAATATCGATGGGAATCGGATATCTGTAAATATGCTGCCGGGACATTTTCTGATCCTGTTCCCGGAAGACGCGCACAAGACGGGACTTGCTTTAACAGAAGAAAAAGAAATCAATAAAATCATTATTAAGGTCGAAGCGTAACAGGAGTATCCATGGATGAAATAGATGAACTGGTTCCAAAGTATCCGGTGTTTGATTTTCGGATATATAATACGGAAATTTATGATACCAAGGTCATTTACACCTTGCTTGCCATCAATCATCCCACGAATCCGCTTAACCGGTTTGAACATGAACATAGTGAGATTGAGCTGATTTTTATGCTGAAGGGGAAGATGACCTGTCTGATAGACCGGAAGGAATGCCATTTTGATGAGCCTACGGTTTTATTAATTCCGCCGGGACTGAAACATGCAACCAACATTTTCCTGGATGACTGTTCCTGCCTGAGCTGCAGTCTGGTTTATCAGACGGAAAAACCTACGGAAATCAAAAGAATTTTTTATGACCTTACCAAGGGGAATACGGCATACAACAGCTGTCTGATCGATGAAGATCTTCAGAAAAAGCTGGATAAAATGTACATGGAACATTTAAACCCGGGTTGTTTTGCACAGGAGCGGGTAAATGCTTACTTTATACTGGTAATGACAGGGCTGTTTTGTTCATTTGCAAAACAATGTCCGGATTTTAAACTGAAAATAAACAGAACCAGTGATCTGGACAGTGAAATCCAGCATTATATGCTTTCCAAACAATTGATCGATTATATCAACCTGAATTGCGGTTATAAATTATCTGTTAAGGAGCTTGCCGATGCAGTTCATATGAGTGTAGGAAACCTGCAGAGAATTTTAAATAATATTACGGGGAGGACTTTTACCGACTTGCTTCGCGAGGCAAGGGTAACAAGAGCCAAATCTATGATATGGAGGACGCAGTATTCATTGAATGATATAGCAGATAAGTGCGGATACAGCTCATATGAATCTTTTTATAAGCAGTTTAAACAAAATATCGGTATGTCACCTCAGGAATACAGGGAACTTACGCATACGGATGAAGATTCTGATTTGGAAATAAAGGAGGAGAGCGAAACATAGCTATCGGAAAATCGGGTATTACCAGTCATTGTGCTTAAAACAGGAGTTTGTTCTTGACCAAAAAACACAAAGGAGAAGAAAAATGAAAAAACAGGGGAGAAACGTATTGGCAATTATACTCGCAGCTGTTATGACCACCGGTCTTGCCGCCTGCGGAGGGGGAAATACAAATAGTACAACGGCAGCATCAACGGAGTCCAAGGCGGCAGCAGCAGAAACTTCAGCGCAATCCGGAACTACGGCTGCAGCATCGGCAGCATCGAATCTTCCGTCCAATGTAAAAATAACACTCTGGACAGACCAGTCAATTTCCACGGATGCCTGGCAGGCAGAGTTTTCCAGGTTTGCAGAACAGTACAAGAGTCAGAATTATTCTCTTGATATTCAGGCATTTGCAGGCTCTGACCGTTCTACAAAAATGGCAGCGGCGATCAGCTCAAACAGTTTGCCGGATATGGGTCTTTATGCATGGTTTACCGATACAGACTGGTGCCATCAGGGATATGTACTGGATGTGAGTGATATAACCGGTAAGGTAAAGGATCAGATGTATCCGAGCGTATACCAGGAAACACAGTTAAACGGTAAAAGTTATATGGTGCCGCTTTGGTCGAATTACTGGGGGATGATGTATAATGCAGATATGCTGAAGTCTGCCGGTCTTGAAAAGTATGTACCTTCTGATCCGAATGAAGTTACTGTATGGACCATGGACCAGTTTAATGAAATACTGAAGACGGTAAGTGCAAGTATGAGCGGGAACCAGTATTGCCTGCCTCTGTTTGCAGCCGATAATCAGGCAGATACCACAAACCTTCTCTTTCTGACCATGAACGGAGGCCAGCTCTGGAAAGATGGTCTGAGTGATGCAGGGACAGATTCCAAGGTTGTTTCAGCACTTGACACAATGGGCGGATGGGTTAAGTCAGGCTATACAAACAAGGATGTGGTAAGTAAGAGCAATAATGATGTTCCGTCGGATTTCACGAACAAGCTGGCATGCTTCTCATATGGATATTACAGTAACTATAAGGATTATCTGAAACAAATGAACAGCGGATCCATCGGAAAGTTTGACATAAGAATAGCAGCATTCCCAAAGACGGACAATGGGAAAGATACATACCAGATGGCCAATTATGTATATGGAATCAGTGCATTTGATACAAAAGATACCGACAGAGAGACTGTTACAAAATTGTTCCTGAACTGGCTCGTTAATGATAAAAAGGCAATGACCGATTTAAGCATGGCAATTTCAAGCATTCAGTCCATTGCAACGGATAAAGATGTTATTGCAGCCAACCCTGTATTTGAGTCCTATGCAAAAAAGATTGATCAGGATCATCTGAATCAATTCCACGGCAATGTTGCGGGATATGTGTCAACGAGGGCAATGTTGTTCCCGCAGCTTCAGGCATATTTCGGAGGAAGTGCAACAGCGCAGGCAGCGCTTACTACCTATATGGATCAGGCCAATAAATCCATTCAGAATTATATAAAGAATTCGGTAATCCTGAATAAGTAAGGGCATATTCAGAATGGGGGTTTGTCCTGTTAAATGCACAACGGGTGGATTTTCCACCCGTTGTACTCTGAGTAAGGAGAAAGTCGGCTGATGAATAACCATAAGAAAAGAAGGATAACGGAATCACTTCAGGCCTATGCGTTTTTGGCTCCTTTTATCATACTGGGCTGCATGTTCATGGTTTATCCGATAGGCAAGCAGTTTATCCAGAGTTTCTACAATACCAAATGGGGCGGGAAAGTTGTCTTTGTAGGTCTGGCAAATTACGCTGAGATCTTTACCAATGAAATTTATATTAAGGCGATATTAAATACCCTCCTGTTTGTGATTATAGCAGTTCCGTGTATTATCATTCTGGGACTATTAATCGCAGGAAGTATTTTTGATAAAAATAAACATTATGTGTCGACAGTACGGATACTGCTTTATATTCCGACCATTGTATCAATGGTAGTAATGTCCACAATATGGCGTTTCATGCTGAACTCTCAAAGCGGACTTGTAGCATATTTCGCCCAGATATTTCACTGGAAATCTGCTGATCTTCTTTCAAGCAGTACGTCAGCCAAAATTATCATTATCATCGTTCTGATAATAGTAAATCTGGGACAGTGTGTATTGCTGTATATTGCGCAGATGATCGGGATAGATCACAATCTTATAGATGCCTGTGAAGTTGACGGAGGCAATCGATGGGATCTTTTCAGGTATATCCTGATACCGCTGTCCAAGCCGACAACAATTCTGGTTTTTATTACAAATACATCACTGGTACTTAAGGTATATATCGTTATTCAGTTATTGACTTCCGGCGGACCCAATTATGCAACTACCACGATGATGTATCAGTTGTATCAGGATGCATTCGTGAATTTTGATACCGGTGTGGCATCGGCCATGGGTGTACTCTTATTTGCCATGACGTTGGTATTGATCTCCGCACGTTTCTTATTTACATCAAAGGAGGAACGGCAATGATGAAGCATAACAAAGCTGGGAAACGGATATTTAAGGGGAAGTTCGATCTTTTTCTTAATATCTGTGTTATCATTTTCTGCATATTGTCGGTTTTTCCTTTGTATTGGCTGTTTACGGGTGCGTTTAAATTTTCGTCTGATATCACAAAGCTGCCTCCGGACTGGTGGCCGACCAGATTTACGCTTACAAATTTTCAAAAGATTTTCTCCACCTATCCGGTGTGGAACTGGCTGCTTAACAGTTTTATCATTACAACGATTACCGTAGCATTGATCGTGGTGATTTCTTCAATGTCAGCTTATGCATTATCAAAGATGCGTTTCCCCGGCAGAAAGGGATTGTTAAATATTATTATAGCCTGTCTGCTGATCCCGATAGAGATCTATATTTTGCCGCTTTATAATTATGTATTTAAAATGGGGCTTCAGGGATCTTATTGGGGCTATATTTTACCATGCATTGCAATGCCGTTTGGTGTTTATTTACTGAAAAACTTTTATGATGAGATACCCAATGAAATAATGGAGGCAGCCAATATAGACGGATGCGGAAGAGTCAGATTTTTCATTCTTCACGGACTTCCGTTATCCAAACCCGGTATCGGTGCGCTTGCAATTCTATCCTATGTTCAGATATGGAATAATTATCTGTGGCAGCTGCTGATGGCTACAAGTGACACGAAGAGCTATACGGTTATCGTAGGACTTGCAAGGGTAATCAATTCAACAGGAACCGGGACGGCCGATCAGGCCCTGTTCGATTTCGGACTGCGATATGCGACAGCCACGTTTACAGCAATTCCCATGCTTGTAATATTCCTTGTTTTCCAGAAGTACTTTACCGAGGGAATTTCGGCAGGTGCCGTGAAAGGCTGAAAATCAGGCTGTATTTCCTGCCCGGCAGATTGCATGGAGATCAGGTGCACAGCGTATCGGGTGAATGAAAAAGGCTGAAAGGATAATGTCGGGGAATATAAGCATGTTTAATTCAGATAATTTCTTCTGGAGCAAAGTGAGTTATATTTTTGATCTTGTAATACTGGGGCTGCTGTGGATATTCACATCAATTCCGATCATCACGGCAGGTGCCGGTACTACAGCCGTTTATTACGTGGTTTTGCGTATGGACGGAAAAAAACCGGTGAAGCTTATTCAGGATTATTTTCATTCATTTAAGCAAAATTTTAAACAGGCTACTATACTCTGGCTTATCATGCTTTGCTTCATTGCCTTGTTCGCATTCGAGATATCCGGACTATTGCGTGTTTATAAAACCGGAAATGCTTTTGCAGGATATCTTCTGGTTTTATCGATTGTATTGTGTATTTTTTTTATGGTGATCGGAATCTATATATTCCCTTACTTATCAAGATTTGAAGGGGGAATTTATGAAATCATTAAGAATGCTTTTTATCTGTCCTTCCGGAATTTGGGATTTTCCATTCTGCTGATCCTGATCAGAATCCTGGTTCTTATCGGCTTGTATTATTGCCTTAATATTTTTCCTTTTACAGAGGCAATGATAGCCGGCCTGAGCGGTATTTTTTTCCGGAGAATATTTAAACCATATTTAACAGAACAAAAGAAAGAATAATTGACCGTCATTTGACTGAAAAGCCCTGCAGAGTGCCGCTTTGCAGGGCTTTGTTTTATCATGGATGTATGCAGCGGATTCAAAGAAAGGACCAAAGCACCGATCCTGGACTGTTCAAAAATACCTTAACGTAGTAAAGTATCAAGTAATAATAAAGGGGAAATATGAATACAGATAATTCTTATTATATGGGAATCGATATAGGCGGGACGAAATGTGCGGTTTCATTGGGATTGTCCGGAGAAAAGATTAAAATTACAGATCGTATTTCGTATGCGACCAAAAAGGGAACCCGTTATACAGAGACCATACAGGAAATCTTTTGCGGGATGAATGATCTTCTTCAAAAGAACCGGCTCAATCAAAATGACGTCAAAGCGATCGGGATCAGCTGCGAGGTCCGCTTGACAGCGGGAGAGGGAAAATACTTTCGCCGCCCAATCTGGTCGGATGGGATGATGTTCCCATTGTGGACATGATGGAACAACAGTTTCATATTCCTGCATTTATACAAAATGATGCCAATGCCTGTGCACTGGCAGAGTGGAAATTCGGAGCAGGGAGAGGATATCACAATCTAATTTTTCTCACGTTCGGAACCGGCATGGGAGCCGGCCTTATATTAAACGGGCACCTGTACTCCGGCACAAATGATATGGCCGGTGAAGTAGGACATATGCGGCTGGAAGAGAACGGACCGGTAGGGTATGGGAAAGCCGGTTCTTTCGAAGGCTTCTGTTCAGGCGGCGGAATTGCACAGATCGCAAAAACCAAAGCTATGGAATGTCTGCAGAGAGGGGAGCACCCTTCCATTTGCAAAACATATGATGAGCTGGAAAAGTTAACGGCACGGTCCGTTTCTGCCGCAGCATATGCGGGAGATGAACTGGCAGAGGATATATTCCGCTGTTCGGCAGTACACCTGGGGAAAGCCTTGTCGGTTCTGATTGATATCCTGAATCCGGAAATCATCATTATCGGAAGTATTTATGCAAGGAGCAGAAAATTGTTCGAGGGTATTGTAAAAGAAGAAATAAAAAAAGAAGCTTTTTACAAATCGGGAGAAGTATGCCAAATTTTGCCGGCTGAGCTTGGGGAAGAAATAGGGGATTATGCTGCCCTGTCGGTAGCCGTAAACGGTCTGGAAAAAGGATAAGGCAGCGAAGGCCAATCCCGAATATGAATTTCAAAAAAGGAATATGGTTCTGTGTATCCTCCGGAAAGGATATGGAAAACGGAATCAGAGAAGAATCGGAAGAAGTAAAAGAGGAGAGGAATATGAGCATTCGTGTACCCTATGATACGGTGAGATCAACGGTTAAGAGAGCTTTTCTGAATATGGGGCTGACAGAGGAAAAGGCTGAAAAGTGTGCGAAGATCCATACGGAAAGCAGTCTGGACGGTGTGGAAAGTCATGGCTTAAACCGTATCCCCAGATTTGCCGAATACGTACAGAAAGGCTGGATTGATATTCATGCGGAACCGGAGCTTACAGGGGCAAAGGGAGCGGTGGAAAATTATGACGGACATCTTGGAATAGGAGTCCTGAATGCAGGTTTCTGTGCGGACCGGGTGATCGCGTTGGCAAAAGAGCACGGGATCGGTTGTGTGGCCTTGAAAAATACGACGCACTGGATGCGCGGCGGCAGTTATGCCTGGCAGATGGCGGAAGCCGGCTTTATCGGGATCAGCTGGGTAAATACGGAAAGCTGTATGCCGATGTGGGGCTCAAAAGAGCCGGGTATCGGAAATAATCCGTTCTGCATGGCAATCCCGAGGGAAAAAGGTCCCATTGTCCTGGATATGGCAATGAGTCAGTTTGCATACGGAAAACTCGGGGTGTACCGTTTGGCAGGAAAACAGCTTCCGTATCCGGGAGGTTTTGACAAAGACGGAAACCTGACAACGGACCCCGGAACCATAGAAGAGAGCAGAAGGATCATACCGGCCGGTTACTGGAAAGGGACCGGAATGGCGATCGCGCTGGATCTTGCGGCTGCCGCAATGGCCAACGGAAAGACAGGACTTGATCTTGACCTTGAAAAGCGCGGAAGCTGCACCGGCTGCTGCCAGATCTTTATTGCTTATGATCCTTACCTGTTCGGATCCAAAGAGGAAATCCAGAAAAAATTCGATGATCGTGTAAAAGCTGCGGACGCAACAAAACCGGATCATGAAGGCGGCCATGTCACTTGTCCGGGAGAGCGCACGATAGTTACAAGAAATCGAAACAGGAAAGAAGGGATCGTGGTGGATGAACAGATCTGGGAACAGATCAATCAGCTGGCTGCCGGAAATCTGAAAGTAACGGATATTGCAGGCAAATAAGCAGACGCGGTTATTGTCGGGATCTAAAAACACACCTTTTAAAAGTTTGGTTTTGAAAGAACCTGCTTTTAAAAGGTGTTTTATGTTTTACATATCAAACTTCCCCGTACAGTTGATCTGATTTCTCAATTATGGCAACTTTCTGTCCCTGTTTCCCAAGATAGAACGCAAGTGTTTTTCCGGCTTTTCCAAAACCGATGATAACTGCATCATAGTTCCGCATATATTTCTCCTTTCAAAAATAGTCATAGCTTAGTTTGATCCGGGTTTATTTCCTGAAGATTTGTTTCTTACGTCATCGATGGCCTGCTGCATGGTGGATTTGTCCATGGCGCCCGGGATGTAGGATTCGATATAACCTTCCGGGCTGATGATGAGGGTGGACGGGAAACTGTTAAGCCCGTATTGCTGCATCAGGGTTCCGCCTTCATCAAATACGACAGGAAAGGTATACCCGTTTTTTGTAAGAAATTTTATGACATCATCCCTGCTGCCTTCATTCGAAAAGTTCGGTGAGGCAACGCCGAGGATTACAACATCTTCCCCGCTCTTTTGATATTCCTGATAAAGTTCTTCCATGTGGGGCATTTCCCCGCGGCAGGGCGGACACCAGGTTGCCCAGAAATTCAGAAATACGGTTTTTCCCTTGTATTTGCTTAAAGTATGTTCATTCCCGAACTGATCCGTTAAAGTGAAATCGATCGGAACAAGCTTATTCTGTTTTGCGGTTTCTCCGGCGGCATCGGAAGCGGCTGAAGTGCCTGTGCCGGAAGCAGCACTTGTACCGGCAGTGGCTGCAGCACTTGTACCGGAAGCAGCCGTAACGCTTTCACTTTCGGTAACGATGCTGCTCTGCGGGGCTGCTCCCCGGACGGCAGCTTCACCCTTAACGCCGTTGTAAAATAACAGGGCTCCTGCAAAAAGAAGGATAAATCCGCTGATCTTTGTCATCATTGGCATAAAGGATTTCAGCTTTGCAAACTTTTTTATCATCTTTGAGAAGAACAGGGCAAATAATAAAAACGGGACAATGAAGCCTATCGTATAAAGGGATAACAACAGGTAGGAATGTGCAATGCTGTCCTGTGTGGATGCCATGATCAGGATGGAAGACAGGATGGGGCCGATGCACGGAGTCCATCCGAAACTGAACGCGAAGCCGAGCAGAAAAGCGGAAACCGGGTTCATATTTGCTGCCCGGTATTGCTTTCTTGTCTCCCGGTTCAGTACATTCAGCTTCAGGACACCGAGGTAAAATAATCCCATGACAACAATGAACAGGGATCCGACGATCATGATCATGTTTCGGTATTGCCGGAGGACAGACCCCAGAGCGGTGGTAATGGAACCGAGAAGAAAGAATGTCGCGGAGATTCCCAGTACAAAGAAAAGAGTATTGCGCATCAGTCGTCTCTGATGTTTCGAACCGGTCGATGCAGGATCTGCTGCATCATCCCCTTCCTGACTTTCTGAAAGAACGCTTATGTAGATGGGTAGGACCGGTAAAATACAGGGAGAGAAGATGGAAAGAGCGCCTTCCAGCAATGCAATAAGATAATTCATGTATGGGTTCCTTTTCCGCAGGCCAGATTCTGATCGCTCCAGTTCCGCATCTCTTTCATGAGCGGAAGGAGCGCCAGCCCGGCATCGCTTAAGAAGTAAGTGGATTCCACTGTGTTGTGTTCGGATTTTTTCTCATTTATTACAATGTTGTTCTCCATCAGCATGTTCAGCTGCTGTGTCAATACTTTTTTACTGCATCCCTCCACGAGGCATTCCAATTCACCGAACCTGATCTTTTTATCCTGTATGGTCCAGAGAATGACAGCTACCCATTTCTTTCCCAGAATGTTGGACAATGCTTCTACCGGGCATTCATAAAGGATCTGATCTGCTGTATACATAGATGCCTCCTGACCAAGGTTTACCGTTAACGGATAACAGGAACGGTTGATTCAATAAATTTTCTCAGATCTGCTTCGCTGCGGACACCGGTCATGGAGCCGGCTTCCCTTCCGCCCTGAAAAATCTTGATTGTCGGTACAGACATGATCCGCAGTCTTTCGGCAATTTCCGGTGCTTCGTCAATATCCATTTTATAGAAAGGAATCGCAGCATTTTCTGATACTTTTTCCAGAACGGGTGCATACATTTTGCAGGGACCGCACCAGCTTGCGTAGAAATCAATGAGGACGGTTTCCTTTTTTTCCGTTACTTTGGATAAATATTCTTTTTGATCCAGTTTTTCAATCATGATGTTACCTCCTTCGTTTCTGTTGATAATCCTATATTAGCAGGAAGTAAATCAATAACCAATTAGGCACTTTAAGGTTACCTCATGTTTTGTGTGCTGACAATAAGAAAACCGTCAAAATGAAGAAATACGGGCCTGCCATTTTTGCAGACGATAAAAATACGGGCTGCATTTCAGACGGCGGACGCGGCAGGTTCGGCCATTCGGTCAAAAGCAGGGAAACTTGTTTTTCTGCCGCATTGTTCTTATAATAGCTGGTACGGGGTTTGAAACAGACGTGAAACGGGATCGGCTGTCAGGATCACTCCGGAATAAGTTTTGTCTTCCATACAGGGGGCATCAGATGATACATGACTGGAACGGGAATGGACGGAAGGATGATTTCATTGATAACAGCATGGATTACAAGACGTTTAAGGCCGCAGCGGACGGCAATCGCAGGTCACCCCAAAATAATAGCGGGTGCTGCCTGGCATGCTTTATTCTGATGATAGGCGTTCCGACAGGATTGACCATTCTTGTGTTTCATGTTATCTCGACATTGGCATAATGTGAGAAAAAAGGAAAACGGGCAGAAAGTAAAATTCCATTCTGACCGGAGCGGTTTTGTCCGCAGGGTTTCGTAAATCGGTGGGGAAGGAGCGGCAGTTCATTGCAGAAATGGAAAATTCAGTATCCGTAATATCGATTGTATGTATGGGTATCAGCCTTCTGATCGGGGCGGCGGTACCGCTTATCCTGATGGCCGTACTCAGAAAAAAGTACAAGTGCAGGATAAGCATATTTCTATATGGCTGTGCCGTCATGCTGCTTTTTGCCTTTATACTGGAGCAGCTGGTTCATTCTCTGGTGCTTTCATCGCCGGTCGGGATTCAGATCCGAAATAATATCTGGTTCTATGGCTTATACGGCGGTTTTATGGCCGGACTTTTTGAGGAAAGCGGAAGATACCTGCTATTCCGGTTCGTGCTGAAGAACAGGCAGAAAAATAATTATGATGCCCTGATGTACGGAGCCGGGCACGGCGGCATAGAAATGTTTGTCCTGCTGTCGCTTTCCATGATCAATAATCTGGTTTATTCCATAGAGATCAATACGGGAGCCATGAACCATGTTCTGGAAAATCTTTCCGGTACACGGCTGGATACGATGAGATCTGTTGTCGCACAGCTTACGGGAGCTTCCCCGTGGATGTTCCTTGTCAGTCCGATCGAAAGAATTGCAGCGCTTGTTATACAGCTTTCCCTTTCGGTACTGGTATGGTTTGCCGTAAAAAACAGGAAATATTTTTTCCTTTATCCGCTGGCAATAGGTCTGCATATGCTGGTAGACATGATCGCGGTAATAGCCGGGAAGGCCGGATTGAACATTGCCGTTGTAGAGTTCATTGTCTATATTTTTGCTGCATGCACGGTTTGGATCGCATCCCATTTCTGGAAAAAAGCCGGACAGCAGGAAGCCTGAGCAGCCTGCATTTTTATGATATCAGGATTGCCGGAGCACAAGGTGCCTGATCAACCTGTGATATTGCTTTTGGCAGTCACATCATTTTTATATTCTGTCCGGAAGGTTCCTGTACCCGTTACTCAATCCAGTGATTTTTGAATGGCATCCAGAAAATCATCATAGGAATCAAAAGCCGGGAGATCGGGGTGATCTGCCATGATCTTTTCCGTACTGCGGAAAAGAAATCCGGCCTTGCTTGCCAGGATCATTGCCAGATCGTTATAGCTGTCACCGGCGGCGATGGTGGTAAAGCCGATCGACTGCAGAGCCTTCACGGTGCTTAATTTGGAGTCCGGTGTCCGCATTTTGAAACCGGTGATCTCACCGTCCGGCGCAACTTCCAGAGAATTGCAGAAAATGGTGGGACGGTCAAGCTTTTTCATCAGCGGGTCCGCAAATTCCCGGAAAGTATCGCTGATGATGATTACCTGTGTAAGAGCCCGGAGACGGTTCAGAAAATCTTTTGCGCCCGGAAGGGGGTCTATGGAGGCTATCGTTTCCTGAATTTCCTTAAGGCCCAGATGATGTTCCTTCAGGATCCCGATCCGCCATCTCATCAGTTTATCATAATCCGGCTCATCTCTTGTGGTACGTCTTAATTCCGGGATATGGCTTGCTTCGGAAAAAGCAATCCAGATTTCCGGTACAAGGACTCCCTCCAGATCCAGACAGACAATATTCATGATGACCTCCTCATATTTTTTCCAAATATAATACAAAATCCTGAAACCCGCAAGACAAAGTTCCCCGGGAACGATGCAGTCGCTTTCTGTTTCCATTGCGGTTGCTTTGTGTTATACTCTTTCTGTATATACTTTGCATTGAAAGGGCAGTCGGAGAATGCTGAATGAAGATAAAATCAGACTGATGAATGAAATCGCCTCCTTCGAAAAAAACGAAGGAAAAAAAGAGCTGCCCGCAAAAAAATACTTTAAAAATGATTACATTGCAAAACATATGATCCAGTCATTCTTTGCTTTTACTCTGTGCTATCTTCTGATCCTGGTCGTAGTCGTTTTGTATAATATGGAGAAACTGGTCAGCACGGTAAACCTGGCGGATATTGCCGGAATAGGGAAGCAAACCGTTTTCTGCTACCTGATCGGTCTTCTTGTATTCGAATGGGTCACCTGGTACCTATACGGGAAAAGATATGAATACGCAAACCGATGCCGGAAAAAATATGTGGACAGGATGAGCCGGTTAAATAAGAGATATGAACTGCAGGAAAGGACCAAAACCATTCTGAAGGAGGACGGCCGGAATGCTTAGTCTCCTTGTGCTTCGTGAAAAATTGAAGTCTTTTTACGGGAAGTACAGCATGTTTATCATTCCCGTGATTAAATTTCTGGTGGTCTTTGCGGTGCTTTTTCTTCTGAACCGGAATATCGGTTATCGTAAAACACTGCTGAATCCGTTTATTCCGCCTATCGTATCTCTGGTATGCTGTGTTCTTCCGTACAGCGGCATCTGCTGGATCACAGCCGGCTATATCCTTTTTCATGTTTCGGCAGTTTCACCCGAAATGATGCTGATCATGGCGCTTTTTCTCCTGATCACGGCATTGCTGTATTACAGCTTTCAGCCGGGGGACAGCTTTCTTTTGCTTTTAACGCCGTTGATGTTTGCCTGCCGCATTCCTTACGTGGTACCGATCCTTGTGGGACTCGGCGGCAGCATTGTATCCATAGTGCCGGTAAGCTGCGGGATCGTGATTTATTATATGCTGCAGTATGTAAATCAGAATGCAGGTCAGCTGACCAATGATGCCTCTGTGGATATTACGCAGAAATTTGTACAGATGATCAATGGGATTGTGTCCAACAGGACTTTGCTGCTGATGATCATTGCTTTTGCCGTTACCATTCTGGTTGTTTCGATCTTTCGGAATTTATCCGTGGATTATTCCAGAGTGATCGCGATCATAGCAGGCATGGTGGCGCTCCTTGTGACGGTGCTGATCGGTGATTTTCTTTTCGGCGTATCCATTGCCATCGGGCCGCTCCTTCTCGGCGTTTTCATTTCGGCGGCAGCGGCATTTGTCTATAATTTTATGATTTTCAATGTGGATTATACAAGAACGGAATTTACACAGTTTGAAGATGATGATTACTATTATTATGTAAAGGCAGTCCCGAAAATTTCAGTTTCGGCGCCGGATGTCCGTGTCAAGAGAATAAACAGAAGGAAAGGCGTAAAGGATGCAGGTAATCATTAACAACATAACATCCTGGTTTTCTTTGATACCGCGCTTGTCAGTGACGGGTTTCTTTGAGATTGCCATTATTGCATGGCTTGTCTATGAATTTCTTTTCTGGATCCAGAATACGCGGGCATGGGTATTGCTGCGCGGGCTTGTTTTTATTCTTGTTTTTGTTCTGTTTGCGGTTATTTTCCGGCTGAACACCATTCTCTGGATCCTGGGGAAAATTGCAACGATTGCGGTAACGGCATTGATCATTATTTTCCAGCCGGAGCTTCGAAGAGCGCTGGAGCAGCTTGGCAGCCGTAATTTTCTTGTATCTTTCTTTTCTCCTTCGGAGCCCGGAAGTCCCTCCGATTTTTCCGAGCATACGGTAAATGAACTTGCAAGAGCCTCCTTTGAGCTTTCCAAAGCAAGAACGGGAGCGCTGATGGTGATAGAGCGTAAGATATCCTTAAAAGAGATCGAGCGGACCGGCATCAATATAGAAGGCGTCGTGTCCAGTCAGCTCCTGATCAATATCTTTGAACACAATACCCCCCTTCATGACGGGGCGGTCATTATCCGCGGCAACACCATCACAGCCGCGACCTGTTATCTGCCGCTTTCCGACAATATGCAGATCAGCAAAAATCTGGGGACACGGCATCGTGCTGCCATCGGAATCAGCGAAGTATCGGATTCTCTGACCATCGTTGTTTCTGAAGAAACCGGAACGGTATCCGTTGCGGAAGAAGGAAGGCTTCGCGTTGTTTCCGATGCGGATGAAATGAAAAAAATTCTGAACGGACTGTCCGAGAGCCGGACTGCGACAAAGTGGTTCAAATGGCGGAAAGGATGGTCTAAGGATGAAAGAAAAATTAGTCAGTAATCTGGGCCTTAAAATTCTTTCCATAGGACTTGCTTTTGTGATATGGCTTGCTGTAGTCAATGTTTCCAATCCGGAAGTCACAAGAACAAAGAGCATAGCCCTGGAGATCACAAATGCCAATGTTCTGACCGGTGCCGGTAAAACTTATTCCCTTTCTGATTCGGGAAATGTAACGGTCAGCTATCAGGTCCGGACAATGGATGAATATAAAATCAAACCGGAAGACTTCAAGGCCAGCATTGATCTTGAAAATCTGTATAATGTGACCGGTTCTGTTCCGGTCAGCGTCGAGGTAGTGAATAATAAGGACCTGATCATAGGGACGCCTTACGCACGCCCCGGTGTTATTCAGGTCAGCACGGAGGATATTCAGCAGAAGCGGTTCAATCTGGCAACCACTACGGTAGGGACACCGGAGGAGGAATATTCCGTAGGGAGCGTTAATGTGGACCCGAAATATGTTTCTGTCAGCGGACCGGTCTCTCTGGTAGGACGGATCAGTTCGGTCGGGGTGGAAGTGAATGTGGACGGTGCAACGAAGAGCATGAGCGGAAGCACGGTACCGGTATTCTATGATGCCAACGGAAATAAGATCAGCCTGAAAACAGACAGTGTTCAGATCAATCCGAAGACGGTTTCCTACTCGGTCATCATGCTGCGCGGCAAGAGCCTTACCCTGAATTTTGAAGTATCGGGCAGTGCTGCGGACGGATATCGTTACACCGGAGCGGAATGCAATGTGAAATCCGTATCGGTGATCGGACAGCAGAATGTTCTGGATACGCTTTCCTCCCTTGATATCCCGGAGGGTGTACTGAGCGTTCAGGGGGCCACGGAAGACCGTCAGGTTAAAGTGAATATAAAGGATTATCTGCCGGCGGGAGTCAGCATTAACGGAGATTCCGAAGTCACGGTAATATTAAAGGTGGAAGCACTGAATCAGAAGAATTTCACCCTTTCCCTTGAAGACATGCAGCAGGTGGGAGAGACGGTCGGATTTTCGTATCTGCTGGATCCGGATTCCACAACCGTTACCGTTACCGGTCTTTCCGAAGATCTGAGCCTGATTGATGCAGCGGACCTGAAAGCGGAACTGGATCTGACACATCTTACCATAGGCAGGCACGACGGAAAGCTGACATTTAACCTGCAGAAGGGCTTGAATATAAAATCCTATACGCCGTTTAAGATCGTTGTTTATGATACAGGAGGAACCGTACCTGCTCTGGAGAACGGACCGGGGACAACGGGGACCGCGAGTACAGAGGCTGACAGCACGGCGGAATCTTCGGGAGAAACAGCAGCGGAAACATCAAAAGATGTACAGACATCTTCCGGAGCGGCAGCAAAGGAAACCTCTGCAGGCAGTACGGAAAGCGGAGCGGCAAAAGAAACTTCTCATGGCAGTATAGAACAGGAAACAGGATCCAATCCTGTCGGAGGGCAATAAAATGGTCAGTCAAAAAATTCAGGTAACAAATCCCAGCGGCCTTCATTTAAGACCTGCCGGCAATCTCTGCAAGGAAGCGCTGCGCTTCAAGTCTAAAATAGAATTGATCATCGGAAATACGGATGCAAATGCCAAAAGTGTTTTGAGTGTGTTGGGTGCATGCGTGAAAAACGGGGATGAAATTGAATTCCGGTGCACGGGAGAAGATGAAGAAGATGCCCTGAAAGCAGTGATCCTTTTGACTCAGAAAGGTTTCGGAGAAAACGAATGATCGTTTATGTCATTTGTTACCTTGCTTCTTTCCTTTTTTCCCGGATATCGCTCTATGCCTTATCCGGGATTGTTCTTTTATTTGCGGCTTTGGTGCTGTTTTGGCAGGATTTCAGACAAGGGAAAAAATTTTATCCGCTGCGGGCGCTGTTTTCCTTAAGCTTTGTGGGAGGAGAAGGAATTTCCTGTCTGAAACTGTCCCGGCTGGAAACAGACTGGGAACCGGAAACCTGGATTTGTTTTTTTCTTGCCTATGTGTGTTTCTGGCTGGCTTTTGAATTCTTTGTGGTGAAGAGGCCTCAGCGTTTCTTACAGAAGAAAAACACAGCGGAACCGGAGGTAAACGTCAACCGTCTTTTTCTGTCCGTAATCGGGATCACAGCGATTTCTGCCGTTTCATTTCTTGCGGAAGCGTATATTCTGAAATATGTTCCTTTATTTGTCCGCGGAGTGCCGCATGCATATTCCTATTTTCATATCAGCGGACTTCATTATTTTACCGTTTCCTGCGTGCTGGTACCGTCCTTTGCGGTTATCTGGTTTCAAACAGCATACAGAAAAACCAAACTTCAAAGGAATGCGGTTATTTTTTCCGTGATTCTGTCTTTCCTGATTCCCATTCTCTGCGTATCCCGTTCTCAGCTGCTGTTTTCCGCGGCGGCTGCTTTTGCGACCTATGCGGTGAGCCGGCGGAATAAAAAAGTTCCTCTCAAAAAAGGGGCTGTTATTGTACTTTGTCTGATTCCGGTCTATATCCTGCTTACCGCAGCCAGAAGCCACAGCGTATCTTATCTGAACGGTATTTTTGAAATGAAGGCCGATCTCCCGATTTTCCTGAGCCAGCCGTATATCTATATTGCCAACAATTATGATAACTTCAACTGCATGTTAAAGGAGCTTCCGGCTCATACCTTCGGTCTCCGCCTTTTATATCCCTTATGGGCGCTTACCGGTTTGAAATTCAAATTTCCGTTTCTGGTAAGTTTTCCGAATTATGTGACAAAGACGGAGCTGACAACGCTGACCTTATTTTATGATGCATGGTATGATTTCGGTGTGATCGGTATTGTGCTATACTCTGCATTGCTGGGTTTTGCGGCTTTTCTTCTGGAAAATGCCGTAAGCAGGAAGCACAATACGGTCCTGAATGTATTATACGCACAGATTGCTTTCTATCTGGCACTGTCTTTTTTTACAACCTGGTTTTCAAATCCCGCCACCTGGTTCTATTTTGCGGAAACACTGGCAGTTTACCTCTTTACAAGAACCGGACACGGAAAGAAAAAGGAGCCGAATAAAAATGATCTCAAAAAAAATGCAGCCACTGGTCAATAACAATTCTGCCATACGCGCCATGTTTGAAGAAGGAAATCTCCTGGCGGAGAAATACGGCCGGGAAAATATTTATGATTTCAGTCTCGGAAACCCGAATGTTCCCGCTCCGGAAGGCGTCAGGAAGGCAATTCTGGATATCCTGGATACGGAGGATTCCTGCATGGTGCACGGCTATATGAACAATGCGGGTTATCCGGATGTCCGGATGGCGATTGCAGAGGATCTGAACCGGAAATACGGAACAAAATTCGGAACGGAAAATCTGATCATGACGGTAGGAGCGGCATCGGCACTGAATATCCTTTTTAAAACGATCCTGGATCCCGGGGATGAAGTCGTGACCTTTGCTCCGTATTTTGTGGAATACGGGAATTATGTCCGCAATTATGACGGCAGACTGGCCGTGATTCCGGCAAATACAAAAGATTTTGAGCCTGATCCTGCAGAGCTGGAAAAAGCCGTGAATAACAATACAAAAGCGGTTCTCATCAATACACCGAATAATCCGACCGGGGTCGTTTACTCACGGGAGAAACTGAAAATGCTTCAGGAAGTGATCGCGGGGAAGGAAAAGGAATTCGGCCATCCCATTCTTCTCATTTCGGATGAACCTTACCGGGAACTTGTTTATGACAATGCAGAAGTTCCGTGGATCACGGATATTTTTCCGCATTCGGCTGTGGTTTATTCCTACTCGAAATCCCTTTCGCTTCCGGGAGAAAGAATAGGATGGCTTCTCATACCGGACAGCGTTCCGGAGGCCGGACAGCTTCTCACGGCGGCAGCGATCGCAAATCGTGTGTCCGGAGCCGTAAATGCGCCTTCCCTGATGCAGCGGGTCATTGGCAGATGCCTGGGAGAAAAAACGGATATTCATGCCTATAACAGGAACCGGGATCTTCTTTTCAACGGACTTTCCGAATGCGGATTGGAATGTGCAAAACCGCAGGGGGCTTTCTATCTTTTTGTAAAGGTACCGGACGGGAATGATCTCCGTTTTACGGATGTTTTGAAAAAGCATCATATACTGGTGGTGCCGGGCAGTTCCTTTGCCTGTCCGGGATATGTTCGCATTGCCTATTGTGTATCCAATGACATGATACGGCGGTCTCTCTCTGCTTTTCGGAAGGCGGCAGAGGAATACGGGGCAGCGGAGGGAGATCAATGAAGGAATGGGAAAAAAATTTCCGGCAGGTAAAACCGTATACGCCGGGAGAACAGCCGAAACAGACGGATGTGATCAAACTGAATACCAATGAAAATCCGTATCCGCCTGCACCGGGGGTCCTGAAGCTGATGAAAGAACTGGACGGAACGGCCCTGCGGAAATATCCGGATCCGGAAGCAGGTGCGCTTGTTTCTGCCGCATCCCGGTTTTACGGACTTTGCGAGGATCAGGTTTTTACCGGTGTCGGGAGCGATGATGTTCTGGGAATGTCTTTTCTTACTTTTTTTAACGGTGACAAGCCGGTTCTTTTCCCGAATATTACCTATTCCTTTTATGATGTCTGGGCCGATCTGTACCGGATTCCGTTTGAAACGCAGAGGCTGGATGAAAACCTGAAAATCCGGAAAGAAGATTATTTCAAAGAAAACGGCGGGGTAGTAATCGCCAATCCGAATGCCCCTACCGGAGAAGTCATGAACCTTTCCTGCATCGAAGAAATCATTCAGAAGAACCAAAACTCGGTCGTCATCATTGATGAAGCCTATGTGGATTTCGGAGGGGAAACCGCTTTGCCGCTGATTTCCGAATATCCGAATCTTCTGGTGGTACGGACCTGTTCCAAATCGTTTTCACTGGCAGGACTCAGGGTTGGCTTTGCTTTCGGGGATCCGAACCTGATTTCCGCATTGAACAGAGTCAAATATTCCTATAATTCCTATACCATGAACACGCCGTCCATTCTTCTCGGAGCGGAAGCGTTCAAAGACCGGGACTATTTTGAAATGACCCGGAAAAAAATCATTGCCACGAGAGAACGGAGCAAAAGAGAATTCCGATCGCTCGGATTTCTGTTCGGGGATTCTCAGACCAATTTCATCTTTGTCCGTCATCCCGGAATCCATGCGGAAAAACTTTTTTCCGATCTGAAGGATACAGGGATTTATGTCCGTCATTTTGGCAGCCCATTGATCAGCGATTATTTACGGATCACGATCGGAACGGATGCGGAGATGGATGTTTTGTTTGATTTTCTGAAGCACTATCCGGGAATACGATAGTTCTCTTTTTCGGAAGATGTTTTGCCGCGGCAAACGCAGGAAAGAAAACAGGCGAAAATCAAAAGGATGGGGCGAAGGAGCCATACCGGCCTTCACTTCCGGTTCCGTTGACACGGAAATTAAAAATTGTTATGATACAGAAAGGCAAGGGAGCCCTGATAAGGGGGCTCCTTTCGCATTTTCGATAACGACAGGTCACAGGAATCAAAAACGGAGGGGAGCAAAATGACAAAAGAGGAGATCTTCAAAATAGTGGAAGAGGAGGATGTTGAATTCATCCGTCTTCAGTTCACCGATCTGTACGGCATGCTGAAAAACATTGCGATTACGGAAAGCCAGCTGGAAAGAGCACTTGAAAACCGCTGTATGTTTGACGGATCGGCAATAGAGGGGTTTGTCCGCGTGGAAGAGTCCGATATGTATCTGCATCCGGATCTGAACACGTTTGAAATTCTGCCGTGGAGACCGCAGCAGGGAAAGGTGGCGCGCTTCATCTGCGATGTTTACCGCCCGGACAATACGGAATTTGAAGGGGATCCCCGGTATGTGCTGCGCAGGGCAATTAAAAAGGCGGATGATATGGGGTATACCCTGATGGTCGGAGCGGAGTGCGAATTTTTCCTGTTCCACACGGATGAGAACGGGAATCCCACGACGACTACCCATGAACGTGCAGGCTATTTTGATGTTGCACCTCTGGATCTTTCCGAGAATGTGCGGCGGGATATTGTTCTGAATCTGGAAAGCATGGGGTATGAAATCGAGGCAAGTCATCATGAAATAGCCTCTGCCCAGCATGAGATCGATTTTAAATATGCGGATGCGCTTTCTGCGGCGGATGAGATCATGACATTCAAGATGGCTGCAAAGACGATCGCAAAAAAGCACGGACTGCATGCAACTTTTATGCCGAAACCCATTCCCGGACAAAACGGAAGCGGCATGCATATCAATATGTCTCTGGGCGACGGGAAGGGGAAAAATCTGTTTGTGGATGAAAAAGATGCAAACGGTCTTTCTGAAATTGCCTACCAGTTTATGGCGGGCCTTTTGAAACACATTGATGAGATAGCGGTCTTGACCAATCCTCTTGTAAATTCCTATAAAAGACTGATCCCGGGTTTTGACGCACCGTCTTCCGAAGTCTGGAGTTCCAATTTCAACAGAAGTCCGCTGATCCGCATTCCCTCTCAGAGAGGGGATGACACGCGGATTGAACTCAGATGCCCGGACACCGCGGCAAATCCGTATTTTGCACTTGCGGCATGTCTGTGTGCGGGCCTGGACGGCATCAAAAACAAAATGGTTCCGCCGGAAAGCGTGAATGATAACCTGTTCCTGATCTCACCGGAAGAAATGAAAAAACGCGGGATCAAACTGCTCCCGGAAACACTGGGAGAGGCGCTTACCTATTTTGAAAACAGTGATTTTGCAAAAGAAGTCATGGGCAGCCATGCCTTCTGGAAATACCTGGAAGCAAAAAAGGATGAATGGAAACGCTTCAGAACGGCTGTGACGGATTGGGAGATTTCAGAGTACCTTTATAAAATCTAAGGGGGACTGTTGCTATGGCGGACGTGATTGTAGCGTTTCCGCAGGAAGCGGATGCCCGGACAATCAAAAACATCCTCGTGAAAAACGGTTTTTCCGTTATGGGAACAGCGCCTTCCGGTGCTGCGGCCCTCAGCCTTTCAGAATTTCTGACCGGCGGTATTCTGATTTGTGCCTATAAATTTCAGGATATGGTATACTCGGAATTAAGAGAAGATCTGAGCGAGCGTTTTTCCATGCTCCTTATCTGTAATCCGGCAAGAATTGCGGAACCGATTGAAGAAGGAGTATTGTTTCTGCCTCTGCCTCTGAAAGTAAATGATCTGATCCATACGGTCGGCATGATGGAAAACGAAGTGCTCCGACGACGGAAGAAACAAAAGTCCATGCCGTCCAGACGAAGTGCTTCGGACCAGAAGGTCATTGACAGCGCCAAAGCCCTTTTAATGGAGCGGAATGAAATGAGCGAGGATGAGGCACACAGATACCTGCAGAAATGCAGCATGGATAACGGATGCAATCTTGTGGAAACGGCTCAGATGGTGATCAGCCTGTCAGGCAGCATCATATGAAGATATCAGTGCCAAAAGTCCGTTTCCCACGCAGGCTTGCGGGAGCAATCCGTGATATTACTTTTGGCGGCCACATCATATGAATATTCCGTTTTGAAAGGACAAGAGGAAAAAATGAAATTCACGAAGATGCAGGGACTGGGAAATGATTATATCTATGTGAATTGTTTTGAAGAGAATGTTCCGGATCCTGTGAAAACAGCGAAATATGTAAGCGATCGCCATTTCGGGATCGGGTCAGACGGCCTGATCCTGATCTGTCCTTCCGAAAAATGCGATGTCCGGATGAGAATGTTCAACGCGGACGGATCGGAGGGAAGCATGTGCGGAAACGGCGCAAGATGTGTTGCGAAATATGTTTATGATCATGCTCTCTGCCGGAAGGAAAAAATCACACTGGAAACAAAGGGCGGCATCAAAGTTCTGCAGATCCACGACAGAAACGGACTCTGTGACCGGGTGACAGTGGATATGGGAATTCCTTTTTCCGCAGAAAATATGCCGGAAGAAATCGAGATCAATGGAGAAAAAAAGGAATTTACCGGCGTAGATGTCGGGAATCCGCATGCGGTTTATTATGTGCGATCGGCCGGAGAATTAAAAGAACTGGACCTGGAAAGAACAGGACCCTTTTATGAGCATCACAGCCGTTTTCCGGAAGGAGTTAATTCCGAATTTGTTTTTGTAAATAACAGGAAGGAATTGACCATGCGGGTATGGGAACGCGGCAGCGGTGAAACGCTTGCCTGCGGGACAGGTGCCTGCGCTTCCGTATTTGCTTCCGTCCGGTCCGGAAAATGCGAGAACGAAGTAACGGTACATCTGACGGGAGGAGATCTTTCCATTCGGTATGATACGGCAGGCGGCCATATTTTTATGACAGGTCCTGCCGCTGAGGTGTTTCACGGAGAAATCTATATTGCGGAATAGAATCCTATGAGGAGATTATACATGGCAAAAATAAATGAAAATTTTTTAAAGCTTCCGGGAAGTTATCTTTTTTCGGAGTGTGCACAAAGAACGGCAGCCTATTCCGAAAAACACCCGGACGCGGATATTATCCGTCTCGGAATAGGAGATGTAACATTACCGATTGTTCCGAGTGTCATTCAGGCACTTCAGACTGCTGTTCAGGAGCAGGCAGATGCAGAAACGTTTCGCGGATATGCGCCCGATCTGGGGTATGCATTTTTAAGGGAAGCGGTTGCCGGGAAAGTTTACGGCGTGCTCGGATGCAGGATTGCTCCGGATGAGATCTTTGTTTCAGACGGTTCCAAATCCGACTGCGGAAACATCCAGGAACTTTTTTCGGAGGAAGCAAAAATTGCAGTGTGTGATCCGGTTTATCCGGTCTATGTGGATTCCAATGTCATGTCGGGACGCTGCGGAACATACGATGAAAAAGAGGGAAGATGGAGCCGTGTGATCTACATGCCCTGCACGGCCGAGAATCATTTCAGCCCCGAACTTCCCAAAGAAGTTCCGGATCTCATTTACCTTTGTGTTCCGAATAATCCGACGGGAACAACTCTTACAAGACAACAGCTGAAAAAATGGGTCGATTATGCAAATGAGCATGAGGCCGTTATTCTGTATGATGCCGCCTATGAGGCCTACATCACCGAGGAAGAGGTTCCGCATTCCATTTATGAGATCGAGGGAGCAAAGACCTGTGCCATCGAATTCCGTTCTTTTTCCAAAAATGCGGGCTTTACGGGTCTCCGGTTAAGCTATACGGTGGTCCCCAAAGAGATGAAGTACGGAAAAGCCAGTCTCCATGATATGTGGGCGCGGAGGCACGGTACCAAATTCAACGGGGCACCGTATATCATTCAGCGGGCGGGAGAGGCGGTACTGACAAAAGAAGGGCAGAAGGAAACCATGGAGCAGGTGATGTACTACAGGAGAAATGCACTCCTGATCCGTGACGGACTTCTCAGCGCGGGCTACCGGACGTTCGGCGGCGTGAATTCTCCTTACGTGTGGCTTAAGGTACCGGAAAAAATGACCAGCTGGGAATTCTTTGACCGGCTGCTGGACAGGGTGCAGGTGGTCGGTACGCCCGGTTCGGGATTCGGACCGAGCGGCGCGGGATATTTCCGGCTGACCGGTTTCGGTTCCTATGAAAGAACCAAAGAAGCCATTGAACGTATCACAAAAACTTCTGATCTGTGTTAAGATAGTAAGACAGGAGGTAACATTTTATGGCGGAACATTATGTGATCTCCATCGGAAGAGAATACGGCTGCGGAGGACGGGAAATCGGAAGAAGAGTATCGGAAAAACTCAACATCGGTTTTTATGATAAGGCCATTCTGAAAATGACGGCGGAAAAAAGCGGGATCCGGGAAAGCTATTTTCATCTTGCGGATGAAATGCCCGGAGGAAATCTTCTGCAAAAGATCATCGGCAGCATGGTCGGGAAAAAGGACAGGGGGCCATCCCTTGAAGCAGGAGAACTGCTGAAACCGGAAAATCTGTTTCGTTTTCAGTCGGAAGTGATCCAAAAGCTTGCAGAGGGGGAATCCTGTGTGATCATGGGGCGCTGTGCGGACATGGTGCTTAAAGAGAAGCGGGAGCTTATCCGGATTTATCTGTATGCAGACATGGAATACCGTATTCAGCACGTGAAGGAAGAAAAAATTTTCCCGGAAGGACAGGAAGAAAAAAATATCCGCCGCATGGACAGGGAGCGCGGCGAATATTATAAATATTATACGGGACGGGATTGGGGAGACCGGGACCTTTATGATCTGATGATGGACACATCCGGATTGAATGTGGAGGGTGCGGCGGATGTTCTCATCGAATATGTCAGGAAGAGGGGCTATTCCGGTTTGACGTGACCGAATATTTTTTCATAGAGCATTTTTCCGGTGGGGGTGGCCGCAAGGCCGCCCTCAGCTGTTTCTTTCAGGGCCGGCGGCAGCATGTCGCCGACTTTTTTCATGGCCCGTATCACTTCATCCGCCGGAATGACACTTTGAATTCCGGCAAGCGCAAGTTCCGCGGCAGTAATGGCGTTTGCCACACCGGATGCATTTCGTTTGATGCAGGGAATTTCCACCAGACCGGCGACCGGGTCGCAGACAAGGCCCAGAATATTCTTTAAAGCAATTGCCACCGCATTGCCGACCATTTCAGGACTTCCGCCTGAAAGTTCCGTTAATGCTGCTGCAGCCATGGCGGAGGCAGAACCGCATTCTGCCTGACACCCGCCTTCCGCACCGGCAAGAGAAGCCTTCTCTGCAATCACCATTCCGACTGCCGATGCCGTAAACAGAGACATGATACAGTCATGCTCCGGAATGTTTTTTTCTTCCTGCATGGTAAGAAGAGCGGCAGGTATTATCCCGCAGCTTCCGGCGGTGGGTGCCGCCACTATCCTTCCCATGGCGGAATTCAGTTCGGATACCGCAAGGGCGCGGTAAAGAGCACCGGTAAAAAAGGATCCGGTAAGGGTTTTTCCTTTCAGAAAAGCCTGCTTCATTTTCCAGGCATCGCCGCCGGTCAGACCGCTGTTGCTTTTCAGATCCTTTGCGGTTCCCGGTTCAATGCATGCGGCCATGACCCGGTATTCATTTTTCATTTTTTCATAAACGCGGTCCTCTGTCAGATCCAGCTGTCTTGCTTGCTGGGAAAGAACCAGAGGAGAAATTTTTCCGCCGTTTTTTTCGGCGGCATCAATGATGGAAGCAAGAGACTTATAATCCGGAATTTCATTCATGGGGAGACCTCTTTTTCTGATGGATATTTCGGAAAAAAAATATTTTAAATGGGCTGCAGGATGGTGCTGGATAAAATATGGGGAAGAGATGAAATGCGGTCGTTCAGTTCTTCTCCGTATGTGCCGTCAAGTCCGAGGGTCATGACGGCATGTCCTCCCCTTTCCTGCCGGAACAGATGGAAGTTGCTGATGTTGACACCGCATTCCGCAAGGGTGACAGCTACGGAAGCTATAATGCCAGGCTGATCCCGGTGCAGAATGATCAGCGTTGTTTTTTCTCCTGTAATATGGACATGCAGTCCGTTTACTTCGGAGATCAGAATATTGCCGCCGCCTATGCTGCTGCCGATCACATGAACGGCGTATTCGCCTGCATCGTACAGGGCGATTTTTGCGGTATTCGGATGGGTATCCGGAAGATCACCGGTGGAAATGGAAACGGAAAGACCGGTTTTTTCTGCAATTTCCGGAGCATGGCGTATTCTTTCATCGTCCGGTTTAAAACCCATAATCCCCGCGATCAGAGCCTTGTCCGTTCCGTGTCCGAGGTAAGTACGTGCAAAGGATCCGGAAAGAAGGATCTCTGCTTTTACCGGTTTATTCCGCAGCAGTTCCCGCGCGATCAGTCCTATCCGCACTGCGCCGGCCGTATGGGAACTGGACGGACCGATCATGACAGGCCCCATGATTTCAAAAATGTCCATATGATTTCCTCGAAAAATCCGCTGTTGATTTTTTTGCCTTCCGGATAACGGAAAAAAATCCGGGAAGCCTTAGTGACAACCATATTATATGGTGATAGGATACGGAATGTAAAGGGTACTTTTTGCCGGCGAAACCGGCGAAACCGAAAATGGGGGACACGGACGGGAGACAGGATGAAATTTCCGAAACTGAGAAGCGCATCGCAGCTTCTGAACCTGGTGGAAGATATCGGTTTTCTTCCTTTTTTTCATAATGAGACAGAGGGCTTTTCGGTTGAGGAGTGTACGCCGGACGGATACTGGTTCGTGGAAGGGGTGGAAGGACCGTGGGACTGGAAGAGTGAGATCGCACAGGGGAAAAAGGCCGCCTACGGAAAATTTTTTCATGGAAAGGCCGGTTATGTGAGCGCGGAATGGTTCCCTTATCTGTCCAATTACCGGCGGGACGGGTACGACTTTGATTCACGTTACGATGACGGTCTCTCTTCCCGTCAGGATAAAAATATCATCACGTATCTTTCGGAACACGGCGGAGTTCTTTCAACGGAAATCCGGGAAGCGCTGAATTACGGAAAGAACGGCAATAAGGGTTTTGATACGGTGATTACAAGGCTGCAGATGCAGACTTATATTCTGCCGCAGAGCTTTGAATATAAGAAGGACAGGAAGGGCAGGGAATACGGCTGGGGCGTGGCAAGGTATACCCTGAGTGAAGACTGGCTCGGCAGAAAAGCCTGCCGGTCACGGTATAAGGAGGACCCGCAGACATCCTTCCGGAAGATGTTGGACCGGCTGGAGGATATTTTGCCCGATGCAGACGAAGAACAGCTGATCAGGCTGCTGCAATAGACTTTTTCCTTATTTTCATCTATTATAAAAAAACGGAGGTGAATTTATGCTGGAGGAATTAAAACAAAAAGTATGGGAAGCCAATATGCTGCTTCCGAAGTATCACCTGGTTACGTTTACCTGGGGAAATGTCAGTGCGATTGACCGGAAATCCGGGCTGTTCGTTATTAAACCGAGCGGCGTTGATTATGAGACCATGAAACCGGCCGATATGGTGGTCATGGGTCTGGACGGAAAAAAGGCGGAAGGAGATTTGAACCCCTCTTCGGATACGCCCACGCATCTGGAACTGTATAAAGCATTTGCCGGGATAGGAGGTGTCTGTCATACGCATTCACCGTATGCGACCGGATGGGCACAGGCGGGAAGAGATCTGCCCTGCTACGGCACTACGCATGCGGATTATTTTTACGGTGATATTCCCTGTGCCAGAAATCTGACAAAAGAGGAAATCGAAGAAGGCTACGAAAAGAATACGGGGCTGGTGATCATTGAAACTTTCAGGGGAAAGAATCCGGAATATCTTCCCGGATGTCTCTGCAGGAATCACGGTCCCTTCTCCTGGGGCAAGGATGCCTCGGAAGCAGTCCATAACGCGGTCGTAATGGAAGAAGTCGCGAAAATGGATCTTTATACGGAAGTGGTCAATCCGAAGGCAGACCGTACACCGGATTACATGCAGGAAAAACATTTCCTGCGGAAACACGGGCCGGACGCCTATTACGGACAGAAATCATGACCCGAAGAATTATGCGGCAGGAAATCATACGGTTTCCGGAATAAAAATGACTCTGCATCAGCAGAGCCATTTTTATTCCGGAAAAGACTGCGGTTATGCCTCATCGGCGATATCGTACAGGAGTTTTTCTGACTCCTCCCAGCCGAGGCAGGGATCTGTAATGGATTTGCCCGGAATATGTTCCGAGGCACCGATCTTCTGACAGCCGGGAAGAAGGTAGCTTTCAATCATGACACCTTTTACAAAACTGCCTATTTCCTTTGCATGTTTTCTGGAATGAAGGACTTCTTTTACAATCCGGATCTGCTCTTCGTAATGCTTGTTGGAATTCGAATGATTGGCATCCACAATGACCGCAGGATTTTTGATATCCCGTTCGGCATAGAGTTTATACAGAAGACTGAGGTCTTCAAAGTGATAATTCGGAAGACATTGTCCGTGCTTACTGACCGCACCGCGGAGTACCGCGTGGGCAAGCGGATTCCCCGGAGATTTTACTTCCCAGCCGCGGTAAATAAATTCATGGGGCTGCTGTGCCGCATAGATGGAATTCAGCATGACCGAAAGATCTCCGCTGGTCGGATTTTTCATGCCTACCGCAACATCACAGCCGCTGGAAGTAAGACGGTGCTGCTGGTTTTCCACGCTCCGCGCACCGATCGCGACATAACTCATAAGATCGGAAAGATAGGACAGATTGTCCGGATAAAGCATTTCATCTGCTGTAAAAAGACCGCTTTCCCGGATGGCCCGAAGGTGCATTTTCCGGATGGCAATAATTCCTTCCCGCATGCTTGGCTTTTTTTCGGGATCGGGCTGATGCAGAAGGCCCTTATACCCTTCTCCGGTCGTGCGCGGTTTATTGGTATAGACCCGCGGAATGATCAGAAGCCTGTCTTTTACCCTGTCGGCAGCTTTCGCAAGTCTGGAAACATATTCACACACGGTGTCCTCGTTATCTGCGGAACAGGGGCCTATGACAACGAGAAATTTATCGCTTTTTCCTGTCAGGACATCGGAAACTTCCCGGTCAAATTCCTTCTTTTTTTCCGAAAGAGACGGGGGAAGAGGAAATTCAGATATGATTTCTTCCGGTGTCGGAAGATTGTTGATGAATATGATTCCCATGATTACCGGCTTTCCCTAAAAGTTTGTGTTCTGATTATAGCTGATTTTCCGATAAAGGACAAGAATGTGCCGCGGCTGTATTTTCCTGCATTTTCTGCAGGATCCGGCAGAAATCCGTTTTGTAAAATTCATACTGCCGCAATGTCTGTTTTTTGACTTTTTGATAGTTCAAGGATATACTGGAATTATTCTTCGGCTCATGGGAAAACGGGAAGAGGAAAATGACAGGAAGGAACTGAAAAAAATGACGTGTTATGATGAACTGAAAGCAAGGGGGCTGATTGCGCAGGTAACAAACGAAGAGGAAGTGAGCCGGCTCGTAAATGAAGGAAAAGCTGTGTTCTATATCGGCTTCGATCCTACGGCAGATTCTCTTCATGCAGGTCATTTTATGGCGCTCACTCTTATGAAACGTCTGCAGATGGCCGGGAACAGACCGATTGCCCTGGTCGGCGGCGGAACCGGCATGATCGGTGATCCGTCCGGACGGTCCGATATGCGGCAGATGATGACGGTGGAGATGATCGATCACAACTGCGAATGCTTTAAAAAACAGATGAGCCGTTTTATCGAATTCGGAGAAGGAAAAGCCATGATGGTGAATAATGCCGACTGGCTGAGAAATCTGAACTATATCGAATTCATTCGGGATATCGGACCGTGTTTTTCCGTGAACAACATGCTCCGTGCCGAATGCTATAAGCAGCGAATGGAAAAGGGACTCTCTTTCCTGGAGTTCAATTACATGATCATGCAGAGCTTTGATTTCTATATGCTTTTCCAGAAGTACGGCTGCAATATGCAGTTCGGCGGTGACGATCAGTGGAGCAACATGCTCGGCGGGACAGAGTTGATCCGCCGGAAACTCGGCAGGGACGCAGAGGCAATGACCATCACGCTGCTTTTAAATTCCGAAGGAAAGAAAATGGGGAAAACCGTCGGCGGCGCCGTTTGGTTGGATCCGGACAAGACCTCCCCGTTTGAGTTTTATCAGTACTGGAGAAATGTGGCCGATGCGGACGTATTGAAATGTCTGCGGCTGCTCACATTCCTGCCGATTGAACAGATAGACGAAATGGACCGCTGGGAAGGAAGCAGGTTAAACGAAGCAAAACAGATCCTTGCGTACGAACTGACCAGAATGGTTCACGGGGAAGAAGAAGCAAAGAAAGCGGAAGAAGGCAGCAGGTCCCTGTTCTCCGGCGGCGCTTCCAGTGAAAATGTTCCTACCCTGGAACTTGCAGATCCTGATTTTACGGATGGAAAAATTGACATTATGGCCGTGCTTGTGAAGGCCGGACTCTGTACGACCCGTTCCGATGCGAGACGGAATCTGACGCAGGGCGGTGTTTCTGTGAACGGAGAAGCGGTAACGGACATTGCATTGAGTTTCGTGCCTGAGGATTTTTCGGGGGAAGGGAAACTCGTGAAACGGGGAAAGAAGAATTTTGTAAAGATCATCAAAAAATGATGTGGCCGCCAAAAGTAATATCACGGCTTGCCACACGTTAAAAGAAAGGAGCAGTCATATGCAGAAATTTGAATATTATTCGCCGACAAGAATTGTTTTCGGGAAAGACACGGAGAAGAGGGCAGGGGAGCTTGCCGGATCATTCGGGGCACAGCGGGTGTTTGTGATTTACGGAGGGCAGTCCGCCATAAAAAGCGGCCTGATCGACCGCGTACGGAAAAGCATTTTGGAGGCAGGGCTGAAAGAAACGGAAATGGGAGGCGTGGTGCCGAACCCGCTGTTGTCAAAGGTGCATGAAATGATCCGTGCGGCGATTGACTTCCGCGCAGATTTTATTCTGGCAGTCGGAGGCGGTTCCGTGATCGATACGGCGAAGGCGGTTGCGCACGGTGTTGCAAACCCGGACAGAGATGTATGGGACTTCTGGTGCGGAAAGGCAAAATTAGAGAAGACCTTGCCGATAGCAGCCATCCTGACCATTTCTGCGGCAGGATCGGAAACCAGTGACTCCACAGTCATTACGAATGATGAAACAGAGCCGCATACCAAACGCGGTCTCAGTACGGACCTCAATCGCTGTAAATTTGCGATTATGAATCCTGTTCTCACCATGACGCTTCCTTCGTGGCAGATCGGAGCCGGCGTGGCGGATATTTTCATGCATACTTCGGAACGGTATTTTACGGATGTTCAGGGGAATCATCTGACGGATGAAATAGCGGAAGGTCTGTTTCGGAATATCATTGCTTATGGCCCGAGGGGCCTTCGGAATCCTGAAGATTATGAAGCTATGAGCGAGATCATGTGGTCCGGAAGCGTATCCCATGTGGGCCTGACCGGAATCGGTGCAAAAGCGGATACACCCAGAGAAGGAGACTGGGCCTGTCATCAGCTCGGCATGGCTCTTTCCGCGATTTATGATTCCACGCACGGGGCAACCCTGACGGCAGTATGGGGAAGCTGGGCTGAATATGTATGCGGGGAAAATATTTCCCGCTTTGCGCAGTTCGGAAGAAATGTTTACGGGATAAAAGGAAAGAATGAGGAAGAAACCGCGAAGGAAGCCATAGACAAAACGAAGGACTTTTTCAGAAGCCTTGGAATGCCGCTTACCTTAACGGAGCTCTTAAAGCATGAACCGTCGGACGAGGAGATCGAAAGAGCGGCGATAGAATGTTCTTACGGCAAGACCCGTAAGATAGGCTCTTTCAAGACGCTGGATTTAGGGGATATGATTAAAATTTATCAGATGGCAAGGTAGAAAGAGAGTACGGAGGCGGGACGGCCGGTTTGCGCTGCGAAAAGGTTTTGTTACGAAAAGAAAAGATGCTCTGCAAGGATTTTCACACCGAGAGCCACAAGGATAATGCCGCCGGCAATTTCCGCCCGTGTTTTAAAACGGGAACCGAATCTGTTTCCGATCCATACACCGAGAACAGAAAAGCAGAAGGTCACAATTCCGATAAAGGAAACCGCCGGGATAATCCGGACCTTCAGAAAAGCAAAAGTGACCCCGATCGCAAGGGCGTCAATGCTGGTCGCGACAGCAAGAAGGAACATGGTGCGCACATCCGTACTGTCTCCGGCTGTCATGGTATCACAGCTCTCTCCCTTTGCGACAGCTTCCCGTATCATGTTGATGCCGATCAGGGAGAGAAGAATAAAAGCGATCCAATGATCAACGCTTTGAATGCGGGAGGCGAAGGCACTGCCGAGAAGCCATCCCAGTAAAGGCATGATTGCCTGAAAGCCGCCGAACCAGGTTCCGGCGGCCAATGCTTTTTTCATGTTCCATTTTTTCATGGCCAGGCCTTTGCAGACGGATACGGCAAATGCATCCATGGAAAGGCCGACGGCGATCAAAAACAATTCGATAAGCGACATGGGTTTATTCTAACATAAGGGAGAAAAAAAGAAACATGAAATTGATTTTTATCCGTCACGGAGAGCCGGACTATGAACAGGATACATTGACGGAAAACGGATTCCGGCAGGCGGAGGCGCTTTCCGAACGCGTAAAAAACTGGAAAGTGAGTGATTGTTACTGCTCCCCCATGAACCGTGCGCAGAAGACTGCGGAACCTTCTTTAAGAGCATTGAAAAAGAAAGCGGAAATAAAACCCTGGCTGCATGAATTCAATCTGGTCAAGGCTCCGGATCCGGATGGGGGAAGTCCTCTTGTCCCCTGGGACCGCACACCTCTTTATCTCAACAGAAATCCGGATCTTTTGGACAGGAATAAATGGAAAGAAACAGAGATGGTCAGAGGGACCGGCATTGCGGAATATTATGACAGTACCATACTGGAATTTGACGAACTGCTGCTTCGTTACGGTTATAAACGGGAAGGGATGATTTACAGGATATTGCCCGGCGCAAAGAAGGACGCGGTGGCTGTCCTGTTCTGCCACCTGGGGATCAGCTGTGTAATGCTTTCCCATCTGATCAATGTTTCTCCCTTTGTATTGTGGCAGGGGACTTTTCCGCCGCCGGCTTCTGTTACGATCGCAGGAACAGAGGAGAGGGACGGTGAATACGCGGTATTCCGTATTCAGGTTCTGGGAGACACTTCCCAGCTCAGGGAAAAAGGAGAACGGGCATCCGACTTCGGCTCCGGATCTTTTACGGAGCTGTTTCAGGAATAAGAAAAAAATGCTTGCAATTGGAAAAACATGGGTTTATAATTTTTCTCAATAAAGGCAGGGATGAAGACTCTGTCTGCGGAATCCGACAGGAAGAGGGCGTCACCGACTGAGAGCGGCCTCAGGGAGGAAACAGATACGGGAACACTTCGGAGCCGGCATGCCGAATTTCCGGAAGGAATGTAGGTTTGCACGCAGGCAGGCGTTATCTGCATAGAGCGGATGCACAAAGATGTGTATCAAAGCGGGTGGTACCGCGGAAATCAAATTGGATTCCCGTCCCGAATATCTTCGGGACGGGATTTTTTTATCAAAAATCAACCTCGTCTTCTTTTCAGGTAAATTTAAAATACCTCTTCCCGAAGAAATAAAAAAGGAAAGGGGTATTTTTATGGAATACATTACCGGAATCAAAAAGAAACCGTACAGTACGATCGAAGAAGTTCTGAAGGAAAACAGGAGGAAAAAAGAAACCTTCCCAGATGAACCGGAGACAATCAAAACAGTGCAGATGGAAGGAACCGTTCATACGGTCCGGAACATGGGAGAGGTCGCCTTTATTATTCTGAGACGTGCGGAAGGACTTGTTCAGTGTGTTTATGAAACCGGAAAAATTGATATTCCGCTTTCCTCAATCCGGGAGGAGTGTGCGGTCCGCATCCGGGGAATGGTGCAGAAGGAAACAAGAGCTCCGCATGGATTTGAAATCCGTTTATGTGAGATCACCGTTCTTTCCTCCCCCGCCGAACCGCTTCCCATTCCGATCAGCAAACAGAAGATGACGGCATCTCTGGAAACAAAACTGTCCATGCGTCCCATTTCGCTCCGCAATATCCGGGAGAGGGCCAAGTTCAAAATTCAGGAGGGTCTGGTAAGAGGCTTCCGCGAATTTTTATCTTCCCAGGGATTTACGGAAATTCATACGCCCAAGATCGTATCCCGCGGCGCGGAGGGAGGGGCAAATGTTTTCCGACTGGAGTATTTCGGAAAACATGCGGAGCTTGCACAGAGCCCGCAGTTCTATAAACAGATGATGGTCGGTGTATTTGACCGTGTTTTTGAAACAGCACCCGTATTCCGTGCGGAAAAACACAATACGACCAGGCACCTGAATGAATATATGGGACTTGATTATGAGATGGGCTATATCGATTCATTTGAAGAGATCATGGCCATGGAAACCGGGTACCTGCAGTACACAATGGAACTTCTCCGGAAGGACTATGCAAAAGAACTGGAAATCCTCGATGTAAAAATTCCGGATGTCACAAAGATTCCCAAAGTCCGGTTCGATGAAGCAAAGGTCATGGTAAGTGAAAAATACGACCGGAAGATACGCAATCCGTATGACCTTGAACCGGAAGAGGAAGCCCTGATCGGAAGGTATTTTAAAGAGGAGTGCGGCGCCGATTTTGTATTCGTGACCCATTATCCTTCCAAAAAAAGGCCGGTTTATGCCATGGACGACCCGGCGGATCCCAATTTTACGCTGAGCTTTGATCTATTGTTTAAGGGAGTGGAGATTACAACGGGCGGACAGAGGATCCATGATTATCATGCATTCCTTGAGAAGATGAAAAGACGCGGAATGAGTCCGGATGGCATGGATGATTATCTTTCCATTTTCAAATACGGGATGCCGCCGCACGGGGGATTGGGAATAGGACTGGAAAGACTTACCATGAAACTTCTGGATGAACAGAACGTGCGTGAGACGAGCCTGTTTCCGCGGGACGTTACACGGCTGGAACCGTAAAAAAAGAAAGACCGTTACCGGAAAAAGCAGGAGGAAAACATATGGGTAAAAATACGATCAGCGATGAAACAATTGATTATGCCGGCATTCTGGCAAAGCTGGAACTTTCTCCGGAAGAAAAGGAAAAAGCAAAAAAAGATATGGAGCAGATGCTCGACTATATTGATGAAATGAATGAGCTGGATACATCCGGTGTTATCCCCATGGTGCATGTCTTCCGGACAAACAATGTTTTCCGTGAAGACATCGTGACAAATCATGACGCGCATGGTGACATGCTGGGAAACGCACCGGAAGAAAAAGATCATTTTTGGAAGGTACCGAGAACATTCACGGAATAAGCATATCAAAGCCCCGCAGTTTTTTGGGGGGGCGGGACGGAGAACACCTATGGAGATCATGGACTTTACTGCGGTAAAGCTGGGAGAAAAAATAAAAAACGGAGAAATCGGCGTCAGGGAAGCGCTGGATGCAGCCCTGGAACGCATCGAAAAACAGGACGGACTTCTTCATGCTTTTATCACGGTTGACCGGGAGAAGGCAGTAAGAACGGCGGAAAAAATACAGGAAGAGATCCGCAGTAAAAAAGAACTGTCTCCCCTTGCCGGCGTGCCTGCTGCCGTTAAGGACAATATCTGCATCAAAGGAATGAAAACGACCTGTGCATCAAAAATGCTCGGCAATTTTATTCCTGCCTATACGGCGGAAGCAGTGAGCAATCTGGAACAGGCAGGTGCCCTGATCCTCGGAAAAACGAACATGGATGAATTTGCCATGGGCTCAACCACGGAGACAAGCGCGTTCGGCCCGACACGGAATCCCTGGGATACGGACCGTGTGCCGGGCGGAAGTTCCGGCGGCTCCTGTGCTGCCGTTTCTTCGGGGGAATGCAGTTTTGCCCTGGGGTCGGATACCGGAGGTTCCATCCGCCAGCCGAGCTCCTACTGCGGGGTATGCGGAATCAAACCGACGTACGGAACGGTATCGCGATACGGACTGATCGCTTATGGATCTTCTCTGGATCAAATCGGTCCCGTTGCAAAAACCGTGGAGGACTGTGCGGCAATCCTGGATGTGATTTCATCCCATGATGCGAAAGATTCTACGAGCATGGAAAGAGAATACGGGTTTTACAACAGCCTTTCAGATGATATCCGGGGAATGAAAATAGGTCTTCCGCGGGATTACTTTACGGAGGGCCTGGATCCGGATGTGAAGAAAAATATTCTGGATGCCGTGTATGTGCTCCGGGAAAAAGGCGCATCGGTGGAAGAGTTTGATCTCGGATATGTAAAATATGCCATTCCCGCTTACTATACCATTGCCGATGCGGAGGCAAGCTCCAATCTCGAAAGATTCGACGGCATCAAATACGGATACCGGGCCAAAGAATACGAGGGTCTTCATCAGCTCTATAAAAAAAGCCGCTCCGAGGGATTCGGGGAGGAGGTAAAACGCAGGATCCTGCTTGGAAGTTTTGTGCTCAGTTCCGGGTATTACGATGCCTATTACCTGAAAGCGCTTAAGGTAAAGGCACTGATCAAAAAAGCATGGGATGATGCATTCGAAAAATTTGATGTGGTCGTTGCACCTGCCGCGCCGACTGCAGCTCCGAAGCTGGGGGAAAGTCTTGCGGATCCGATGAAGATGTATCTTTCGGATATTTATACCGTATCCGTAAATCTTGCAGGACTTCCGGGATTAAGCGTACCGTGCGGCAAAGACAGGAACGGACTGCCTGTCGGGATACAGTTTATCGGAAACTGCTTTGAGGAAAAGAAAATTCTGCGGGCAGGATACGTGTTCCAGAAAGAACACCCTTATGAAGGGGTAAAGGGAGGGAGCTGCCACGCAGCGACCGGAAAACTCCAGCCCGAAGGGCAAGGGGTAAAGGGAGGGAGCTGCCACGCAGCGACCGGAAAACTCCAGCCCGAAGGGCAAGGAGTAAAGGGAGGGAGCTGCCATGGGAAAATCCTATGAGACCGTGATCGGTCTGGAGGTTCATGTGGAACTGGCAACCAAAACAAAAATATTCTGCGGCTGTTCCACTGCGTTCGGTGCCAAACCGAATACGCAGGTATGTCCGGTCTGTTCCGGTATGCCGGGTTCTCTTCCGGTACTCAATAAAAAGGTTCTGGAATATGCCTGTGCGGTCGGGATTGCAGTCAACTGTCAAATCAACCGGTTTTCCCGGTTTGACCGGAAAAATTATTTTTATCCGGATAATCCGCAGAATTACCAGATCAGCCAGCTTTATCTTCCGATCTGCCATGACGGCTTTGTAGAGATCCAAATGCCGTCCGGAAAAAAGAAGATCGGAATTCATGAGATCCACATGGAAGAGGACGCGGGAAAACTGATCCACGACGAATGGGAGGACTGTACTCTTGTAGATTATAACCGGAGCGGGGTCCCGCTGATCGAGATCGTATCCGAACCGGATATGAGAAATTCCGACGAGGTGATCGCCTATCTGGAAAAACTGAGAATGATCATCCAGTATCTCGGCGCCTCCGACTGTAAATTACAGGAAGGCTCCATGAGAGCGGATGTGAATCTTTCCGTGCGTGAGACCGGAACGGACAAAATGGGGACACGGACGGAAATGAAGAACATCAATTCCTTTAAGGCGATCATCCACGCCATTGACGGAGAAAGAAAACGTCAGATCGAACGGCTGGAGGACGGCCTTACCGTCATACAGGAAACCAGGCGATGGGATGACAACAAAGAGCAGAGCAGGGCCATGAGATCCAAGGAAGACGCACAGGATTACCGGTATTTTCCGGATCCGGATCTTACGCCCGTCCTGATCAGCGATGACATGATCCAAAAGATTAAGGACGAGCAGCCGGAAATGCAGGAACAGAAGATGGAACGCTACCGGGAAGAGTTCGGACTGCCGGAATATGATGCATCCATTCTGACATCCGGCAAGCACCTGGCGGAGCTTTTTGAGAAAACGACGGAGGACTGTCAGGAGCCCAAGGAAGTATCCAACTGGCTTATGACGGAAGGCATGAGGATGTGCAAGGAACAGGGAACGGATACGGAGAACATGAATTTTTCCCCGGCGCATCTGTCTGCATTGATAAAACTTGTCCGGGATGGTACAATCAATCGAACAACCGCAAAGACCGTATTTGAAGCAGTATTCAGAGAAGATGCGGATCCGGAACAGTTCGTAAAGGATCATGGATTGAACACGGTGAACGATGAAGATGAACTCCGGAAAGTGATTGCCGGGATTATCCGGAGCAATCCGCAGTCTGTTACGGATTACAGGAGCGGAAAGGAAAAGGCGATGGGTTTTCTGGTCGGACAGACCATGAGGGCTATGAAAGGAAAGGCAGATCCACAGAGCGTAAACCGCATTGTAAAAGAGGAACTTGACCGGATATAACAGATAAGCCGGCCGATGCCAAAGAGGAGAAAATCATGAAAACCTATGCAAAACTGTCAAAAAAGGAACTGCTGGAAACCAGGGAAAGTCTTACGGCACAGTATAAGAAAATTCAGGAACGCCATCTTCAGCTCAATATGGCCAGGGGAAAGCCGGGTGCGCGGCAGCTGAACCTTACCAATAAGATGATGGATGCTTTAAACAGCAAATCGGATCTGAAAAGTGAAGACGGAACCGACTGCAGAAACTACGGGGTATTGACGGGAATTCCGGAAGCGAAAAAGCTGATGGGAGACATGATCGGTGTTCCGGAAAAAAATGTGATCATCTGCGGGAACTCCAGCCTGAATATCATGTATGATACGGTATCCCGTTCTTTCACCCACGGCGTCATGGGGAATACACCCTGGTGCCGACTGAAGAAGGTTAAATTTATCTGCATCGTTCCGGGGTACGACCGGCATTTTGCGGTAACGGAATCTTTCGGGATTGAAAATATATGCGTACCCATGAAAAAAGACGGACCGGATATGGCAATGATCGAGGAACTGGTCAAGAGCGATCCCTCCGTTAAGGGGATCTGGTGCGTTCCCAAATATTCGAATCCGACGGGAAATACTTATTCTGCAGCAGTGGTGAAGCGTTTCGCAAAACTGAAGCCTGCCGCAAAGGATTTCCGGATCTACTGGGACAATGCCTATGTGATCCATCATATATACGATCAAAAGCAGGACCGCCTCCTGGATATTCTTTCCGAATGCAAAAAAGCGGGGAATCCGGATATGGTGTTTGAGTTCGCATCGACTTCCAAGGTCAGCTTCCCGGGAGCCGGGATAGCGGCGGTTGCTTCTTCGGAAGCGAATCTGGAAGATATGAAGAAAGTTATGAAATATCAGACGATCGGATATGACAAGATCAATCAGTTAAGGCATGTCCGTTATTTTAAAAATCTTGCCGGCCTGAATAAGCAGATGCAGAAACAGGCAAAAGTTCTCCGCCCGAAATTCGAAGCGGTGGATCAGATCCTTACAACAGAACTATCCGGACTCGGCATAGCGGAGTGGACCAAACCGAACGGCGGATATTTTATTTCTTTTGATACCATGCAGGGATGTGCAAAAGAAGTAATTGCAAAATGTGCTGCGGCCGGGGTTACACTGACTCCCGCAGGGGCCACTTTCCCGGGACACCGGGATCCGGAGGACAGGAATATCCGGATAGCACCTTCCTTTCCTTCCCTTTCGGATTTGAAAACCGCAACGGAGCTTCTGGCTTTGTGTACAAAACTTGTGAGTGCGGAAAAGCTGCTTGAAAAGAAGTAAGAAGAGTTTGAACCTGAAACCAACAGGAGTTACTCTGCGCTAAAAGCCGTCCGGGAGGGCGGCTTTTAGCGCAGCATACCTTATTCAGAGCGGCTTGCACTTTTATTTTTCTTTTTGCTTCTGGCAAAGTCCGACAGGGTGGGAATGGCTTTTGCCGGCAGTATCCTCTTTCAGAAGATCTTCCAGAGAGATATGATCGACCACATTGTTTACGGCATCCTCGATCTTCTGAAATACGCTTCGGGAAACACAGCAGCCGGCCAGATCGCAGGGCTCGCTGTCATCGTCCAGGCAGGCAACGGGCGCAAGGGAACCTTCCGTCAGACGCAGGATTTCGCCTACCGAATAGTCCTTCGGCGCACGCGTCAGGAGGTAGCCGCCCTGTGCTCCGCGGATGCTCTTTACATATCCCGCCTTGGTAAGCGTGGAAACGATCTGTTCCAGATATTTTTCCGAAATATTCTGACTCCGGGATACCTGATTGATCTTGGTGGTACACTCCGGGTGCTTTGCAAATTCGATCATCATTTTCAGGGCGTATCTGCCCCTTGTGGAAATCCTCATTTCATTCCCTCTTTTTAATCCCAGTAATTTACTGGGAATTTTTATTATTGTAACAAACATTTGCCAAAAAGGCAAATGTTCCGGAAAGAAAGATTCCGGCTTTTTGCGGTTTATTTCCCTGTGTGATAAAATAGGATACAGACAGGAAAGGAGATTGTATGAAACTTTGTCCGATCTGCGATCACGAACTGACAGGCGGAAATTACTGTCCGGTCTGCAGAAAGATCGTAACAAAACCATGGATTATTGCGGATGAGATTTTTATCAATAAATGCCATTTCGGGAATGATTTGATTTGTGAGTTTGAGGAAGATGACCGGAGGATGTATTATACCAACGGCCGTCATCTGAAAGAAGAAAAGAAAAGTTCTTACCGGAAACCGGAACCATATGACCAGACGAAAAACTCGAGATATAAAATGACCCATGCAGAGGCGGAACGTACGCACTGCCTGATCAACGGCAAGGAAGTATGAAGAGAGGAGACATATGCAGGTTCTGATTACGATTGTGATTGTGGTCCTTATCATTGTATTGTTTATCTCCTGTATTAAGATTGTCCCGCAGGCAACGGCCATGGTAGTGGAATGGCTCGGAAAATACCAGGCTACCTGGCCTGCCGGAGCTCATTTTCTTGTCCCGTTCTTTAACCGTGTGGCAAAGAGAGTTAATTTAAAGGAACAGGTTGCGGATTTTCCGCCGCAGCCGGTCATTACCAAAGATAATGTGACCATGCGGATTGACTCTGTGGTTTTCTTTTATATTCTGGATCCCAAGCTCTATGCGTACGGGGTCGAGAACCCGATTGCCGCGATCGAAAATCTGACGGCGACCTGTTTGAGAAATATTATCGGGTCCATGGATCTCGATACCACACTGACATCCAGGGATACGATCAACATGGAGATGGAACAGCAGCTGGAAGAGGCAACGGATCCCTGGGGGATCAAAGTCACGCGGGTGGAGATCAAAAACATCATGCCGCCGGATCCCATTCGGGAAGCAATGGAAAAACAGATGATGGCGGAACGGAATAAACGTGCGGTCATTACGGAGGCGGAAGGGATCAAGGCTTCCGCAATCACAAAGGCGGAAGGAAACAAACAGGCCATGATCCTGAATGCGGAAGCGGAAAAGGAACGCCGGATCCGCGAGGCGGAAGGACAGGCACAGGCAATCCAGGAAGTAAAGAAGGCGGAGGCAGAAGGCATCCGCATGCTGAAGGAAGCCGGCGCGGATGATGCGGTCGTGAAGCTGAAAAGCCTGGATACACTTGCGCAGGTGGCAAACGGACAGTCCGTAAAGATCATTGTTCCTTCCGATATACAGAATATGGCGGGGCTTCTGACTGCCCTGAAGGAAAGCGTAAATGATCCTGCAGGAAAGGGAGAAACACAGCCATAAAAGAAAGACGGCGGGATTGTATCCCGCGGTGAAAAATCGAAAAGGAAATAGATTCCGGCTGTAAAAACCGGGAACGGAATACGGAGGCTCTATGAAAGACGGGTTTATAAAAGTATCGGCAGTGACACCGAAGATCAAAGTGGCGGATCCCGGGTTCAACGGAAAACAGGTATTAAACGATATGAAGAAAGAGTGGAAAAAGAAGGTAAAGATCTGTGTTTTCCCGGAACTCTGTCTCACGGCTTATACCTGCAACGACCTGTTCCTGCAGAAAATCCTGATCGATGCTGCCAGAGAGGAACTCCTGAAACTGGTAAAAGCTTCCAAAGACCACGACATGCTGACGTTTGTCGGACTTCCGTGGGAACATGAAGGAAAACTCTTTAATGCTGCTGCCTGCCTGCAGAACGGAAAGCTTCTGGGACTTGTCCCGAAAACCTATCTCCCGAATTACGGGGAATTTTACGAAGACAGATATTTTACCCCGGGACCGGACGTTCCCGTCCGGACTGCTTTTTTCGGAGAGAGCATCCCGTTCGGTACGAACCTTTTGTTTCACTGTCTGAATGTTCCGGAGCTTACCGTCTCCGCGGAAATATGTGAGGACGTATGGGTCCCGGATCCGCCGAGCAATCATCATGCCATGGCAGGGGCAACGGTGATCGTCAATTCTTCTGCATCGGACGAACTGGTCGGAAAGAATGAATACCGGAGTATGCTGATCGAAGGGCAGTCCGGGCGGCTTGTCTGTGCCTATATTTATGCAAATGCCGGAGATGGCGAGTCCACGCAGGATCTTGTTTTCGGAGGACACAACATCATAGCGGAAAACGGAAAAAAGCTTGCGGAATCCCAACGCTTCGATGCGGAGACCATTACCTCGGATATAGATGTACAGAGAATATTTGCAGAGCGGCGGAAACTTACCACCTATGATGTTTACGAAGACGAAGACTATGAAACGGTGGATTTTACCCTGAAGGAAGTGACAACGGCACTTTGCCGCACCGTGGATCCGGCTCCGTTTGTTCCCGCCGGCGACGCGGAAAAAAACAAACGCTGCGAGGAAATCCTGACCATTCAGGCACTGGGATTGAAAAAACGTCTGGAGCATGTAAACGGAAAATGTGCTGTACTGGGTTTATCCGGCGGATTGGATTCGACGCTGGCGCTTCTTGTTTCGGCCAAGGCTTTTGATTTTTTAAAACTTCCGCATAAGGGAATACACACGGTTACCATGCCCTGTTTCGGGACAACGGACAGAACCTACAAAAATGCCTGCGAACTTTCCAGACGGATAGGGGCTGATCTCGAGGAGATCCCGATCCGGGAATCGGTAAGCCTGCATTTCAAAGACATCGGACAGGATCCGGAAAAACATGATGTCACCTATGAAAACGCCCAGGCACGGGAACGCACGCAGATCCTGATGGATATTGCAAACCGTGACAACGGCCTTGTAGTGGGGACCGGAGATCTCTCGGAACTGGCACTCGGATGGGCAACCTACAACGGAGATCATATGTCCATGTACGCAGTGAATACCTCCGTCCCCAAAACACTGGTCCGGCATCTGGTAAAATATTATGCTGATACCTGCGGAGAAAGGAAACTGAAAGACATTCTGGAGGATGTTCTGGATACGCCTGTGAGCCCGGAACTTCTGCCGCCGGAAGAGGGAAAGATCTCTCAGAAAACGGAGGATATCGTCGGCCCGTATGAGCTTCATGATTTCTTCCTGTATTATATGCTGCGGTTCGGATTCAGACCGGCGAAAATCTACCGCCTTTCACAGATCGCATTCAGCGGGAAATATTCTTCCGCCGAGATTCTGAAATGGCTGGATACCTTTTACAGGCGGTTTTTCTCCCAGCAGTTTAAACGATCCTGTCTGCCGGACGGACCGAAAGTGGGAAGCATTGCGGTGAGCCCGCGCGGAGATCTGAGAATGCCCAGTGATGCCGTCTGCAGGATCTGGCTTTCAGATCTGGAATCGATCCGGGCATGATCACATCGTTTGCCAATAAAAAAATCAAAGAAGTCCAGAATCTGAATAAAAAGGCCGGAGCACGTGAAGAGTCCGGCTTTTTTACGGTAGAAGGAATCCGGATGTTCCGGGAACTTCCGGCAGACAGGATCAAGGACATTTTTGTAAGTGAATCCTTCCATGCTTCCTGCGGGGAGGAATTGAAAAAAAAGATAGATTCTGTTCCGGGGGAACTTGTTTCAGATGAAGTTTTTATGCATCTCAGTGATACCCGGACACCGCAGGGGATTCTTGCGGTTGTAAAACAGTATTCGTACACCACGGAAGAAATTCTGAAAATATCCGCATCACCGGCTGCGGGAGAAGAGAAAACACATTCCCTTTTTCTGATGCTGGAAACCATACAGGATCCCGGTAATCTCGGAACCATGATGAGAGCCGGAGAAGGCGCGGGACTTTCGGGAATGATACTGAATGAGAAAACGGCGGATATCTATAATCCGAAGGTGATCCGTTCCACAATGGGAAGTATTTTCCGGGTACCGTTTGCTTATACGGATAACCTTGTAAAAATAATGGGTGAGATGAAGAAGGCGGGCATCCGGATATTTGCCGCAGACCTTAAGGGCGCGGTGGAATATGAAAAGGAAGATTATACGGGTCCGTCTGCGTTTCTGATCGGAAATGAAGCATCCGGGCTTTCGGAAGCGGCAGCAGATCTGGCCGATGTACGTGTAAAAATTCCGATGCGGGGAGAGGTTGAATCTCTGAATGCGGCGGTCGCGGCATCCATTCTTCTTTTTGAGGCGGCAAGGCAGCGGCGCAGGGGATCATCGGAAAAACCGGAGAGTCCGGGGAAATAAGACGGTGCAGGGAAAGGAGAACGGACATGGAATGCAGGATAGACCTGGAAAAAGAATACGGAATCGTACTGGAAGGCGGCGGGGCAAGAGGCGCTTACCAGGTCGGTGCCTGGAGAGCACTGCGGGAAGCGGGAGTTAAGATACGCGGAATCGCAGGCGCCAGCGTAGGGGCTCTGAACGGAGCGCTGATGTGTACGGATGATCTGGAGAAAGCGGAACACGTCTGGGAAAATCTCACCTATTCCAAGGTAGTGGACATGGAAGATGAGGAAGCCCATGCGCTTCTGAAAAGAGATTTCACAAAGGTCAATACGGGAGAACTTCTGAAAAAATTCATGAAGGTTTTAACGGACGGCGGGTTTGATATTTCACCGTTGAGACAATTGATCTCGGATGCGGTGGATGAAGAGAAGATCCGTTCTTCGGACAGGGAACTCTATGTCACGACCTTTTCCGTGGATAACCGCCGCGAGGAAGTGATCGACATCAAAAGCGTTCCCGACGGTGAAATTGATGATATGCTGATGGCGAGTGCCTATTTCCTTGCTTTCAAAAAGGAAAAGCTCGGGGGAAAACGTTATATGGACGGAGGCGGGTTCAACAATGTGCCGATCAACGTCCTCATCGAACAGGGGTATAAGGACATTATCGTCATACGGATCTATGGACTCGGGTTTGACACAACACGTACTTTGAAAGTGCCGGATGATACGGATGTGAGGTATATTGCACCCAGACAGGATCTGGGAGGAATACTGGAGTTTAACAAAAAACGCTGCTGCTACAACATGAGACTCGGTTACTTTGACGCGCAGAGATTCCTTCACGGACTGTCGGGAAGAAGATATTATATTGACGCACCGGATGAAGAGGAATATTATCTTACTAAACTGGAAACAGAAGCGGAGAAATGGAAAGTAAACCGGTTTCAGGTTTACACCGTGGATTCCCTGCGGGAAGCGATCATTGCAAAGTATAACGAAATGCTGACCGACAGGACAACAGAACAGGGGGAGGAAGAAACAACATGAATAACGCGGTTGATTTAAAAGGAAGAAATTTTATTACGCTGAAGGACTTCACACCGGAGGAAATCACCTATCTTCTGGACCTGGCGGAAAAATTGAAAACGGACAAGAAAAAAGGAATTACGGGACATTCTCTCGCAGGAAAAAATATTGCGCTGATCTTCGAAAAACCATCCACCAGGACACGCTGCGCCTTTACGGTGGGCTGTGTGGATGAAGGCGGGCATCCGGAATATCTGGGAACAAATGACATTCAGCTGGGACATAAGGAAGACATTAAGGATACGGCACGGGTGCTGGGCAGGATGTTTGACGGGATAGAGTTTCGCGGATTCAGGCATTCTACGGTAGAGACTCTTGCAAAATATTCCGGAGTACCGGTATGGAACGGTTTAACGGATGATTATCATCCCACGCAGATTCTGGCGGATTTTCTGACCATGCGCGAACATCTGGGATCTCTCAGCGGGAAGAAACTGTGCTTTTTGGGAGATGGCCGGAACAATATGGCAAATTCGCTTATGATCGGCTGTACGAAGCTCGGGATCAACTGCTGCATTATCGCACCGGAATCGCTGTGGCCGAACGGCGAGCTCATTGCACAATGCCGGGAGTACGGCAAGAAATCAGGCGCGGAACTTGCTTTTTCCAAGGACAGGGATGCGGTAAAAGATGCGGATGTGATCTGTACGGATGTCTGGGCATCCATGGGAGAGGAAGCAAAGGCTGCGGAACGGGAAAAGATCCTTTCTCCGTATCAGGTGAATGCGGAACTGATGAAAGAAACCGGAAAGGATACTACCATATTCATGCATTGCCTTCCGGCGATCAAGGGAAAAGAAGTAACCGAAGAGGTGTTTGAATCCAAGGCATCGGTGGTATTCGATGAAGCGGAAAACCGGATGCATACGATCAAGGCGGTCATGGTCGCAACCCTGGGGAAGAGATCATGACGGAGAAAAGAAACAACCCGAGAAATATCATTCTTGCAATGGATATCCTGCATCTTGCCGTAGGCGCTGCCATTGTAATTCTGGCGGTGATTGCGTTTATTTCACCGGATGATCATATGATTTTCTTTCCGGTCATTTTCTTTCTTGCTTCCCTTCTGAACCTTGTTAACGGGATACAGAGTATCCGTACGGCCGGCAGAGACCGGAAAAGAAAGACAGCCGGAATGGGTATTTTCCTGTTTGGAGTAATTCTGCTGGTGATCGGCATAGCCAGTTCTGTTTTTATTTTCGGTTGATTGCTTTTCTGCGGCGGGGATGAAATGCTGAAAGAAAATATTTTAATGGAATTGAGAGAAAAAAGAGAATTTATTTCCGGACAGGACCTCTGCAGCAAATTCGGGGTTTCCCGGACTGCTGTCTGGAAGGCGGTCAACAAGCTGAAAAAAGAGGGCTATTCGATTGATGCAGTCAGGAACCGCGGGTATTGTCTGGGACCGGATACGGATGTTTTGAATTTATCCGAATTGAAGAGTGCGCTGGACGGAAATGATTTTATTCGAAATGTTTTATTTTACGAGAAGACGGATTCCACAAATCATGCGGCAAAGGAGAGAGCGGAAACAGGGGAGGACGGGCCTCTTCTGATCGTTGCGGATGAACAGACCTCCGGCAGAGGAAGACGCGGAAGGAACTGGCTGTCTCCTCCCGGAACGGGAATTTGGATGACACTGATGCTGCGCCCGGATATTCTTCCCGAAAAAGTCTCCATGCTCACGCTTGTCACGGCCATAGCCGTATCTTACGGGATCAGAAATGAAACAGGACTTGAGACGGGGATCAAATGGCCCAATGATATTGTTTGCGGCGGGAAAAAAGTATGCGGGATCCTGACGGAAATGAGTACGGATCCGGATGGCGTATGTTTTGTGGTGATCGGAACGGGGATCAATGCCAATATGGATTCTTTCCCGGAAGAAATAAGGCAAAAGGCATCTTCCCTGCGTATGGAAACAGGAAAAACAGTCTGTCGGGCAAAAATAATCGGAGCAGTCATGAAAGCTTTTTCGGAAATTTATCCGGTCTTTGTCCGTGCACAAAGTCTGAAGAACCTGAAGATCGAATATGAGAGGCACCTGCTGAACATCGGAAAGGAAGTGCTGGTGCTGGATCCGGCCGGTGAATACAGGGGGATTGCGGAAGGCATATCGGAGGAGGGAGAGCTTCTTGTCAGAATGCCTGATCAGACGCTCCGTTTTGTCCGCTCGGGGGAGGTCAGTGTCCGGGGGATTTACGGTTATGTGTGAACGGAGAAAATAGTTACAGAAAAGATTCGATTGAATTGCCTATGCGGCTGGTATATAATAAAAAGTCGTATGGGTTTTTTTATTTTAAAAGCCCTGAAGTTACAGAAAGGGAACAAAACGTGGGCAAAGACAAGGTATATGTGACTAAAATGCAGATAAATAAGAAAAAACCGGTCGATTCGGACAAAAAAATGGTGGAAGTAAAAAGTCTGAAAAAACCGGCAAATGTAACTAAAAAATCTGCCGAATCAATAAAAAATCCGGATAAAACTGTTAAAAATCCGAATCCCTCTCCGAAAAAATCAGATAATAAAGAGCCTGTAAATGATTCCGGAAGAAATTCACAAACAGCTGCAGATACCGGAAAAAAGAATTCCGGCAATGCGGCCGGGCAGGGGAAAAAGAGTCTGATACAAAACAGCGCCGGAAATAAAAAAACGGCGGAACAGAAAAATAAGTCTGCCGGAACGGTAAAAAATGAGGTATCCTCCCAAAATCAGGGGAATACCCTGAAAAAGAAGATCTCCGATCCCGCAGGAAGCGGAAAAAGTCAGACAACAATCGTAAAACCCACGTCCGTTAAGAAAACGCAGAAAGAAAACGACAGGACACAGAAAGAAAGAGAGCTTCTTAAAGCGCAGAAAGAAAAAGAGCTTCTTAAAGCGCAGAAAGAAAGAGAGCTTCTTAAAGCGCAGAAAGAAAAAGAGCTTCTTAAAGCGCAGAAAGAAAAAGAGCTTCTTAAAGCACAGAAAGAAAAAGAGCTTCTTAAAGCGCAGAAGGAAAAAGAACTTCTTAAAGCGCAGAAGGAACGGGAACGGCTTCAGGCGCAGAAGGAGAGAGAGCGCCTTCAGGTTCAAAAAGAAAAGGAACGCGTCAGGGCACAGAAAGAGAGAGAGCGTCTTCAGGCACAGAAAAAACGGGAACAGCTTCAGGCACAGAAAGAAAGAGAAAAGATAAAGGCACAGAAGGAAAGAGAACGCCAGAAGGCTGCAAAAGAGAGAGAAAAACAAAAAGCTGCCCGGGAAAAGGAAAAAGCCAGAGCAGTTCTGCAGAGGGAAAAGGAAAGAGAGAAGGCTGCCAGGGAGAAGGAAAAGGCCCGCATCGCCAGAGAAAAGGAACGCGAAAAATTAAAGGCAGAGAAAGAAAAAGAAAAGGCACATCTTGCCGAAGAAGCAGCCAAAGTAAGGGAAACGGCCAAAGAGGAAAAAAAGAAACATTCCCAGCTGGTCAGGATGACAAAAGAAAGACTGATCGGGAATTCTGATTCAGGCAGAAATCTGCAGAAGAAAACCCTTACGCAGGAGGAGTTTGTCACCAACCTGGGACAGCTGGTCGGACAGGCAAAAAGCAAGGATTCAAAACTGGATGTTGACGAGATCAATGATTTTTTCACCGGAGACAATCTTACCCCCGATGACATCGAACAGATCTATATATTTTTGGAGTCCAACGGGATTGAAGTGATCATGAATCAGATCGAAGAACCTCCGATGGACATTGAAAATGTAAAAGAGGATGAATTCTTTACCGAAGAAGACGATGATGAATTTGAGAAGGAAAACACGGAAGAAGACATTGATGTAAATGCCATTGATCTTCTCGAGGGAGTAGGAACAGAAGATCCGGTCCGGATGTATTTAAAAGAAATCGGTACGGTTTCTCTTCTCAATGCGGAGGAAGAACTGGATCTTGCCAAGAAAAAACAGGCAGGAAACGAACAGGCCAAGGAACGTTTGATAGAAGCCAACCTTCGTCTGGTAGTGAGCATAGCCAAACGATATACCGGAAGGGGAATGAGTTTCCTGGATCTGGTCCAGGAGGGAAATCTGGGACTGATCAAGGGAGTTGAGAAATTTGATTATCGCAAAGGATTCAAACTGAGTACCTATGCAACATGGTGGATCCGGCAGTCGGTAACAAGAGCCCTTGCGGATCAGGCACGTACCATCCGTGTTCCCGTGCATATGGTTGAAACCATCAACAAGATGAGCAAGATGCAGCGGAAGCTTACTCTGGAGCTGGGTTACGAACCGAGTGTGTCCGAGCTGGCGAAAGCACTGGGCATGACGGAAGAAAAAGTAATGGAGATCATGCAGATCGCCCGTGAACCGGCTTCCCTGGAAACGCCGATCGGAGAAGAGGATGATTCGAACCTTGGGGATTTTGTAGCGGATACCAATGTCGTAACACCTGAGGGAAATGTGGAATCGGTCATGCTGAGAGAACATATTGATGCTCTTCTGGGCGATTTAAAGGAAAGGGAACGGCAGGTAATTGTTCTCAGGTTCGGCCTCGAGGACGGACATCCCAGGACGCTGGAAGAAGTAGGGAAGGAATTCAAGGTCACACGTGAAAGGATACGGCAGATCGAGGCAAAAGCGCTTCGAAAATTGAGAAATCCGGTACGCTCCAAACGAATCCGGGATTTCCTGTAGAACTTTCAAGAAAGGGGGCGGCCGTACGGCCGCCCGTGTTTGTTTCATGAACTATCAGAAGGAACTCGAAAAAATCATTCAGGAAAATATTGCGAACGGGAAATGTCCCGGGCTTTTGCTTCATGCCTGCTGTGCGCCCTGTTCTTCTTATTGTCTGGAATATCTGAACCGGTATTTCAATATCACGGTTTTTTACTATAATCCGAATATCGATGATCCCGCGGAATATGAGAAAAGAGTCCGGGAGGAAGAGCGGCTGATCCGTGAACTGCCGGCCGAACACCCGATCCGTTTTCTGGAGGGAGAATACCTGCCGGAAGAGTATCATGAAAAGGTAAGAGGACATGAAAAGGATGCCGAAGGCGGAGACCGCTGCATGATCTGTTACGAGATGCGGCTGCGAAAAACCGCGGAGACGGCAAAACAGAACGGATTTGATTATTTTACGACCACGCTTTCCGTCAGCCCGCTGAAAAATTCGGAAAAGATCAACAATATCGGTATGCGGATCGGAAAAGAGACAGGCATATATTGGCTTCCGACCGATTTTAAAAAGAAAAACGGATATGGAAGATCTGTGGAACTTTCCCGTCAGTATGGTCTGTACAGACAGAATTACTGCGGATGCAGCTATTCCGCAAGAAAAGAGGACTCCGGACAATGATCAGTACCATAATATCCATTTTAAATCAGGAGGGTCTTCATTTACGTCCGGCAGGAATTCTTTCACAGACAGCCGCCCGGTATCATTGCCATGTAACGATCAGGTATGAAAATGAGACCGTAAATGCAAAGAGCATTTTAAGTGTTATGTCTGCAGGCATTCCGTCCGGCAGAAAGATCAGGCTGATCTGTGACGGTATTGATGAGAAAGAGGCCATGGAAGGGCTGACAGCGATTATTCAAAGTGGTCTCGGAGAAAAAATAACTTAAATTGTTTCATATTTTAAAACAATCTGAAAATTCCTGCAAAAAGTTCTTTACAAGAAGGCAGAATCGGTGTAAGCTTTCTGGTAGTAAAACCGGATTGACGAAGCCGTCACTTTCCCAAAAGGGAGGAGTGGCGGTTTTTTTGTAGAAAAAAGGAGGTTTTCAATGGAACTGTTTACTGCGAAAGGAACAAAAAATCTTTCTCCGTTATATTCTCCGTCCTATGAACACGACAGCTGCGGCATAGGGGCAGTGGTGAATATCAGGGGAGAAAAAAACCATAAAACGGTGGAACAGGCGCTTCACATCGTTGAAAATCTGGAGCATCGTGCCGGCAAGGATGCGGAAGGAAAGACAGGAGACGGTGTCGGTATCATGCTGCAGATCTCCCACAGGTTTTTTTCCAAAGCAGCAGCAGAGCAGGGGCTTGATATCGGAGCCGAACGTGATTACGGTGTCGGCATGTTTTTTTTCCCGCAGGATGAACTGAAAAGGAACGCGGCGAAGAAGATGTTTGAGATCATCTGCCAGAAAGAAGAATTGAAACTTTTGGGCTGGCGGGATGTGCCCATTCATCCGGAACTGATCGGAGAAAGAGCGGTAGACTGTATGCCGTATTTCTGTCAGGCCTTTGTGAAAAGGCCCAGAAACGTAAAAAAGGGACTGGACTTTGACAGAAAGCTTTATGTGACACGCCGGGTTTTTGAACAGTCGGACGATACGACCTACGTGGTTTCCTTAAGCAGCAGAACCATAGTTTATAAGGGAATGTTTCTGGTGAAGGAACTCAGAAAATTTTTTCCGGATCTTACAGACCCCGACTATGAAGCGGCCATTGCGGTGGTACACTCCCGTTTTTCCACCAATACGAACCCAAGCTGGATGCGTGCGCACCCATACCGTCTGATCGTTCATAACGGAGAGATCAATACCATTCGCGGAAATGTGGACAAGATGATGGCCCGCGAAGAAAATATGGAGTCCGAATATTTCAGACAGGATCTTCTGAAAGTCCTTCCGATCATCAATCAGGGCGGATCGGATACCGCCATGCTGGATAATTCCCTGGAATTTCTGATGATGAGCGGAATGGAACTTCCGCTGGCGGTCATGATCACCATTCCGGCACCGTGGGAACATGACAAAAGCATGCCCGAGCCGGTGCGGAATTTTTATCATTACTATACGACCATGCTGGAACCGTGGGACGGACCGGCGTCGATCGTTTTTTCCGATGGAGATATCCTGGGAGCGGTTCTGGACCGCAATGGATTAAGACCTTCCCGGTATTGTCTTACGGATGACGACCAGATGATCCTTGCATCCGAAGTAGGAGCCATTGATGTTCCGGCGGAACATGTGATCCGGAAAGACAGACTGCGTCCCGGGAAGATGCTCCTGATCGATACGGTTCAGGGGAAAGTGATATCGGATGAAGAATTAAAGATGAAATATGCCTCCCGTCATCCTTACGGGGAGTGGCTGGACTCCAATCTTCTGATGCTGAAGGACCTCTCCATTCCGAATATCCGTCCGGAAGAGATTACGGATGTGCGGCGTTCCCAGCTCTGGAAGACCTATGGCTACAGCTATGAACAATATAAGACCATGATGCTGCCCATGGCGCAAAACGGGGAGGAACCATCATCCGCCATGGGATGTGATATTCCGCTGGCCGTGCTCTCAAAGAAAAATCCGCCGCTGTTTGATTATTTTAAGCAGCTGTTTGCGCAGGTCACAAATCCGCCCATCGATTCCATTCGGGAAGAGATCGTTACCAGCACCAACGTTTATGTAGGGGAGGACGGGAATTTTCTGGAAGATAAGCCGGAGAACTGCAAGATCCTGCAGGTACGGAATCCTATTCTTACGGAAACGGATCTCCTGAAAATCAAATATATGAAAAAGGAAGGCTTCAAGGTGGAGACCGTTCCGATCACCTACTACAAACATACCTCCCTTGAAAAGGCAATTGACAGACTTTGCCTGCAGGCAGACCGTGCGCACCGGGACGGCGTGACCATCCTCATTCTTTCGGATCGTGAGATCGATGAGAATCATGTCCCCATCCCCTCGCTCCTGGCGGTATCCGCGCTGCAGCAGCATCTGGTACGCACCAAAAAGCGTACCAGCATGTCCATCGTTCTGGAAAGCGGGGAACCGCGTGAGGTGCACCATTTTGCGGCACTCCTGGGATTCGGCGCAAGTGCGGTCAATCCGTATCTGGCCCACGATTCCATCCGGTATATGATACAGTCCCATATTCTGAATAAGGATTATTATGCGGCTGTGGAGGATTACAACAATGCGGTTCTTCACGGGATCGTAAAGATCGCTTCCAAGATGGGCATATCCACCATTCAGTCTTATCAGGGATCCCAGATTTTTGAGGCGATCGGCATCGGACAGGAAGTGATCGGGAAGTATTTTACCAATACCATAAGCCCGGTCGGCGGCATCACGCTCTCGGATATCGAAAAGAATACGGATGCGCTTCATTCGAAGGCATTTGATCCGCTTGGTCTGGATACGGACCTCACACTGGATTCCGTGGGGGATCACAAGGAACGTTCCGGCCAGGAGATCCATTTATACAATCCCGTGACCATTCACCTTCTTCAGGAAGCGACCAGGAGGAATGACTATAAAATATTCCGACAGTACACAAACGCGGTCGATGCGGACGATAACTGCGTTACGCTCCGGAGTCTCATGGATTTTGATTTTTCAGGCTGCAGCGAGATCCCGCTGGATTCCGTGGAGTCCGCGGAATCCATCATGAGGAGATTTAAAACCGGGGCTATGAGTTACGGTTCCATTTCCAAGGAGGCGCATGAAACACTGGCAATTGCAATGAATGCCATTCACGGAAAGAGCAATACCGGGGAAGGCGGTGAAGAAGAAGAACGGATGAGCGCGGGTACGGACGGGATCGATAAATGTTCCGCCATCAAGCAGGTCGCAAGCGGCAGGTTCGGTGTGACCAGCCGGTATCTTGTGAGCGCAAAGGAAATCCAGATCAAGATGGCGCAGGGAGCAAAGCCCGGGGAAGGCGGACAGCTGCCGGGCGGAAAAGTGTATCCCTGGATAGCAAAAACCAGACATTCCACAACGGGAGTTACGCTGATTTCCCCGCCCCCGCATCATGATATCTATTCCATTGAAGATCTCGCCCAGCTGATTTATGACCTGAAATGTGCGAATGTGGATGCAAGAATATCGGTGAAGCTCGTGAGCGAAGCGGGAGTGGGAACCGTTGCGGCAGGGGTGGCAAAAGCCGGTGCGCAGGTGATCCTGATCTCGGGTTTTGACGGCGGGACGGGCGCTGCGCCGAGAAGCTCCATCTACAATGCAGGTCTGCCGTGGGAACTCGGCCTGTCGGAAGCGCACCAGACGCTGATTGCAAACGGTCTTCGGGATAAGGTTATTCTGGAAACGGACGGGAAACTCATGGGAGGAAAGGATGTGGCGATCGCGGCCATGCTCGGCGCGGAGGAATTCGGTTTTGCAACGGCGCCTCTTGTCACAATGGGGTGTGTGATGATGCGGGTCTGCAATCTGGATACCTGTCCCATGGGAGTTGCAACCCAGAATCCGGAACTCAGAAAACGTTTTGCCGGAAAACCGGAATATGTGATCTGTTTCATGAAATTCATTGCTGAGGAACTTCGGGAGATCATGGCGAAAGCGGGAATCCGGTCTGTGGATGAACTGGTCGGGCGATCGGATCTTCTGAAAAAGAAAAGTTCTTTTCCGGATCCGCAGGCAGAGAGAGTAGATCTTTCCGCCATTCTGAAAAATCCGTATGCCGGGAAAAAACTTGCGGGATATGATCATAAAAATGTGTTCGATTTCAAACTTGAAAAAACGCTGGATGAAAAGGTCTTTCTGCAGAACCTGAGGCCTTTCCTGAAAAAGCGGGAGAAGAAGAGCCTTCAGATTAATGTGTCGAATACGGACAGGACGCTGGGAACCATCTTCGGCGCCGAGATCACAAGAGAGTATCCGGACGGACTGCCGGAGGATACCTATACCATTCAGTGTACAGGCTCCGGCGGGCAGAGCTTCGGCGCATTCATTCCGAAGGGGCTGACACTGGAACTTATCGGGGATTCCAACGATTACTTCGGCAAGGGACTTTCGGGCGGAAAGCTGATCGTATATCCGCCGACAGGTGCCAGGTACAAGGCAAAGGACAATGTGATCATCGGCAATGTGGCGCTCTACGGCGCAACACTCGGAGAAGCCTATATCTGCGGGGAGGCGGGGGAAAGGTTCTGTGTACGGAACTCCGGCGCAACGGCGGTGGCAGAGGGAATAGGAGATCACGGCTGCGAATATATGACAGGCGGAAGGGCGGTAATTCTGGGGCCCACGGGGAAAAATTTTGCGGCCGGCATGAGCGGCGGAATAGCTTATGTGCTGGATGAAAAAAATGATTTTTATCTGCGCTGCAACAAAACACTGGTATCCTTCGGAGTTGTGACGGACAAGTATGATGTCCAGGAGCTGAAGGACCTCATCACAAAACATGTTTCCTATACAAACTCGGAGCGCGGAAAAGAAATCCTTTCACATTTCGGAGAATACCTTCCGAAATTCAAAAAGGTCATTCCGTACGATTACCGGATCATGATGAACACGATCGTACAGATGGAGGAAAAGGGGCTCTCGAGCGAACAGGCCCAGATCGAGGCGTTCTACACGGTCCGCGGAGAAGAAAAGTCTGAAAAAAAATATCCGGAAAGGAGGGCATAGGCCATGGGAAAACCAACAGGATTTTTGGATTATGCAAGGGAAGAGGCACAGAGTATCCTGCCGGAGGAACGAATCAAAAATTTCAATGAATTTCATATTCCTCTTTCCGAAGAGGAACAGCAGATCCAGGGGGCGCGCTGCATGGAATGCGGGGTTCCGTTCTGCCAGTCCGGCATGACGATCTGCGGTATGACAAGCGGATGCCCTCTTCACAACCTGGTCCCGGACTGGAACGACCTGGTCTACCGCGGAGTCTGGAAACAGGCTTACAACAGACTTCGCAAGACAAATTCGTTCCCGGAATTTACGGCAAGGGTATGTCCGGCACTCTGCGAAAAGGCATGTACCTGCGGTCTGTACGATGACCCGGTCAGCGTAAGAGAAAATGAGCTTGCCATTATTGAGCATGCCTATGCGGCAGGGTATGCCGATCCGAAACCGCCGACGGTAAGAACAGGGAAAAAAATAGCCGTCATTGGTTCGGGACCGGCCGGACTTGCGGCAGCGGATCAATTGAACAAACGCGGACATCTGGTCACGGTATTTGAACGGGATGACAGGCCGGGAGGGCTCCTGATGTACGGGATCCCGAATATGAAACTGGATAAAAAAATAGTGGAACGAAAGATCAAAGTCATGGAAGAGGAGGGCGTGATATTTCAGACAAAGGTCGATGTGGGAAAAGAAGTCATGCCGAAAGAACTGCTGAAGGAGTTTGACAGTGTGATCCTAACCTGCGGCGCCAAAAACCCCCGTGACCTGAAGGTTCCCGGAAGGGAAGCGGAAGGAATTTATTTCGCTGTGGATTTCCTGAAATCAACAACAAAAAGTCTTCTGGATTCGCACTTAAGCGATGAAAAGAATATCAGTGCCAAAGGGAAAAACGTGATCGTGATCGGCGGCGGCGACACCGGAAACGACTGTGTGGGAACCTGTATTCGTGAGGGGGCAAAAAGCGTGACGCAGCTGGAAATGCTGCCGGAGCCTCCTGTCGAACGTGCGGAAAACAACACCTGGCCGGAATGGCCCTGCATCAAAAAAACAGACTACGGGCAGGAAGAGGCGATCGCCGTATTCGGAAAAGATCCCCGGATCTATGAAACAACAGTAAAGGAATTCAAAAAGAATAAAGCCGGGAAAGTGAACAAAGCAGTCCTGGTTTCACTTTGCCAGAAGAAAGATGAAAAAACCGGACGCATGGGCATGGTGCCGGTCAAAGGAACAGAAAAAGAAATCCCGGCGGACCTTGTCCTGATTGCGGCAGGTTTTCTGGGAAGTGAGAATTATGTGACGGAAGCCTTCGGGATCAGCCTGAATGCACGTTCCAATGTGGCAACGGAAAACGGAAGCTATAAAACCGGCAGAGAAAAAGTATTTACGGCAGGCGACATGCACCGCGGGCAGTCTCTGGTGGTGTGGGCCATCCGGGAAGGAAGAGAAGCGGCAAGGGAAGTGGATGACAGCCTGATGGGATACACCAATCTGGAGTGATCAGAAAACGGGCAGAGAGATGTTCTGCGGAAATCAAAAAAGCAAAATTAAAGAAGCAAAATTAAAGAAGCTGAATTAAAGAAGCTGAATTAAAGAAGCAAAATCAAAAAAGGCGTCTGCACGGTAAGAATGGCAGATGCCTTTTACAATCCTGGATAGATGATTCACGGTCTTAACAGACGGGTTACGCCGCATTTTTCGGAGAACAGGGAAGAACAGGCCTCATCTCCTCATGCTTTCCCTGTCCACGGACGAGGCGATTGCATCTGCAAGTTTCCTAACATCGGCACGCTGGTCTTCCTTCAGAGTGGATTTTATGGTGATGCTTTCGGGCAGGACAGAAATATTCTTCATGGAAGAAAACAGTTCTCTCATTTTCTTTCCGGAAACAGGAGCCCAGGAACCGTTTTCCATCAGGGCTATGGTTCTGTTCTGCAGGTTATGCGCGGAAAGATCCAGCAGCAGATTTTCCATGGCCGGGAAAATACCGGCGTTATAGGTCGGAGCGGCAAATACAAGATGGTTTGCACGGAACGCCTCGGAGACAAGGAAGGAAACATCGGTCACGGAAACATCGTACATTTTAATGTTCCGGATTTTATCTTCCGCAAGCATGCCCGCGAGAAGCTGTGCGGCATTTTCCGTGTCGCCGTAGATGGAAGCATAGAAGATCACCACATCGTTGTCCTCGGCACGATAGGTTGCCCAGCGGGAATATTTTTCGATATACCATTCTATTTTTTTCCGGATGCGCCATACGGGTCCGTGAAGGGGACAGAGCATTTCAATATCGAGGCCCGCCGCCTTGTTTAAAAGAGTCTGGACCTGAATGCCGTATTTACCGACGATGTTTGCGTAGTAACGTCTTGCTTCGCTTAGAAGGTCGGTTTCAAAATTCATTTCATCCGCGAAAATGTTACCGTTCAGAGCACCGAATGTTCCGAAAGCATCGGCGGAAAAAAGAATTTTATCCATTGCTTCATAGGTTACCATGACTTCCGGCCAGTGTACCATGGCAGCCATGATGAAGGAAAAAGTCCGTTTACCCAGACAGATGGTATCCCCTTCTTTTACTTCCAGAAGATGTCCCTGCAGCTGGAGGTCAAAGAACTGGCGGATGATCTGAAAAGTTTTTGCATTTCCGACGATCGTTACCTCCGGATACCGGAGGAGCAGTTCCGAAAGCGATGCGGCATGATCCGGCTCCATATGGTTGATGATCAGATAATCCAGTTTTCTGCCATCCAGAAGATATTCTGTATTTTCAAAAAAGATTTTTGAAACTGCATGGTCCACGGTATCCAGAAGAGCCGTTTTCTGATCCAGGACCAGATAGGAATTGTAGGAGACACCAGCCGGAACGGGAAAACAGTTTTCAAATTTGGCCAGTCTCCGGTCACTTCCTCCGACCCAGTAAATTCCATCCGTTATTTTTTGTTCCTGATGCATGATCAAGTCTCCTCTCTGTGCTGTAAGTATAAGCTGTCGAGTCTGTAAAAAGTCTGTGCAAAGACGGACAGGATTGCGATCCAATGTTTCCATTATAATAGTGAAATTCCGCAATGTAAAGGAAACGGGAAACGGGGAAAGGGAACCCGGAAACCGGGATGCCGGGGAAACCGGAAAAACAGGAGAAGGAAACAGGAGAATGAAACAGGAGAATGAAACACAGGATTGCTTATCCTTTCGCTTTGGTGTATCCTGATAACATGAAAATCGGAAAAATAACAACAAAGACCATTGCTGTATGCGGAATGTTTGCTGCGATCGGCATCATTCTCGGGTACCTTACCATTCCCGTCAGTGATTCTCTTCGGATCGGTTTCTCAGGCCTTGCAAATCAATGTGTTTACGTCCTGTACGGACCGGGACTTGGGTGTATATTCGGGGCCGCGCTGGATGTATTGAAATACCTGATCAAGCCGACCGGACCCTATATTCCGGGACTTACCTTCAATGCATTTCTGGCAGGACTGATCTACGGATTTTCATTTTACAGAAAAAAGCTCACGTTCCGTCGCATTCTGATAACGGAATTCTGTGTATGCCTGATCTGTAACGTGCTGCTTGGAACGTTCTGGCTGTATCTGACATACGGAAAGTCCGTTATGGTCACGTTTCCGATCCGGGTTTTGAAAAACGCAGTTCAGTTTCCGATCAATGCACTGTTGTTTTTTCTGATTTATAAAAATGTTCTTTCGAAAAGGGGAATTGAAAATGTCTGAAGAAAATAAAACCGATGAAAAGGCGGCATCAGAAAACTGTACACATGACTGTTCTTCCTGCGGGGAAAACTGTTCATCCAGAAATCCGGGAAAAGAGGATTTCAGAGTCCCGTTAAATCCGGCAAGTTCCGTTAAGAAAGTGATCGCCGTTGTATCCGGAAAGGGCGGTGTCGGAAAATCTCTGGTCACTGCCATGCTGGCGGTAAAAACACGCCGAATGGGATATCGTGTGGGGATTCTGGATGCGGATATAACCGGTCCTTCCATCCCGAAGGCATTCGGTTTGACAGGCGGGGTAGCGGAAAGCAAAGACGGGCTGATGGTGCCCGCAACGACAAACAGCGGAATAGAAGTGATGAGCTCCAACCTTCTTCTGGAAAATGAAACGGATCCCGTGATCTGGAGAGGTCCCGTGATCGCCAATGCGGTGAAGCAGTTCTGGGGAGAAACGCTTTGGGAAAATATTGACTACATGTATGTGGATCTGCCGCCGGGTACGGGTGATGTCCCGCTGACGGTGTTCCAGTCTCTGCCGGTTGCCGGCATCCTCATCGTGACCAGTCCGCAGGAACTGGTTTCCATGATCGTGACAAAAGCGGTCAATATGGCAAAGGAAATGGATATCCCGATCATCGGTCTTATTGAAAACATGAGTTATTTTCAATGTCCGGACTGCGGCGCAAAACATTCCGTATTCGGGCCCAGTCATATTGATGAAATTGCTGCCGAAACGGGTATCCGTGTCCTTGCGAGAATTCCGATCGATCCCGAAACGGCAAAAATGGTCGATGCGGGAACGGTCGAATTCATGGAAGCACCGTGGATGGATGACGCCGTGAATATCCTGACAGAGAATAAGGCACAGGACAGATAATTCAGTATTTTGTATACAATTTAGACTTTCTTTATGGGGTCTTAAGAAAATCTTTTCAGTTCGTACACCACAGAGTCATATTTTTTTTTTAGTATTTATTCATAAGTGATCAGAAGACGGCCGTGTCCGGCATGGATGGAAAGTCCTTCGGTATGACCGGTGCAGACCGTCTTTTCTTTTCGGATTTAAGCCTAAGTCCGGATATGTATCACGGAAAGAAAGGCAAAAACAGAATGGAAATCAGTACCAACCAGAATTCGGAATTGGACAGTTCCGTTGTTCAGGTCCCTGATATCGTTCAGGTTCCGGATAGCATGATCGTCTGGGCACATCAGTTTCAGGAAGCCATGATGATGTATACCTGCGCCATCCGGGAAGTTAAAACCAAACTGGAAGTATTAAATGATGAACTGTCCGTACGCAACAAGAGAAATCCGATCGAACTCATAAAGTCCCGCGTGAAGAAACCAATGAGCATTGTGGAAAAACTGCAGAGGCGCGGTTATCCCGTTACTCTCGATTCCATGATTGAAAATCTGGACGATGTTGCCGGTATCCGTGTGATCTGTTCCTTTGTGGATGATATTTATGATGTTGCGGACATGCTGGTAAGGCAGGATGATATCCGCGTGATCGCCATTAAGGATTATATCAAAAATCCGAAAGAAAACGGTTACCGCTCCTATCATATGATTATCGAGGTTCCGGTATTCTTTTCGGACAAGAAACAGCCCATGAGGGTGGAGGTGCAGATCCGGACGATCGCCATGGATTTCTGGGCAAGTCTGGATCACCAGCTTCGATATAAAAAAGAAGTGGCGAATGCGGAAAAAATCAGTATGGAATTAAAGGAATGCGCGGAATCCATTGCAGCCACCGATGAAAAGATGCTGGCCATTCGGAAGACCATCGAGCAGAATGAAACGCAGGACCAGCAAAAGCAGTAAAACAGGATCTGTTTACAGGATCATTTCATAATAGGAAAGCGTAACGTCGGTCTTAAGGCCGGCGTTTTTATATAACCGGACTGCCGGAATGTTGGAAGAGGAAACCTGAAGGGAAAGATATCGAAATCCTTCTTCGTATAAAAAGGAAAGAATGAGAGGAAAAATCCGGCTTCCGTATTTCTGGCCGCGAAGTTCTTTCCTTACCGTTAGATCAAACAGATAGCAGTTTTTATTTCTGCTTCCGGGGATGACGGAGAATTCAAGGATTGGTCCGGAGTCCTGCCCGTTTGAAAAACCGACGGCATATTTTCTTGTCCCGTCGGATTCCTCACGGAGGAGACGGCATTGAAATTCTTTTCCCTCACATCCGGAGAAAGTATTTTGTCCGGATATTTCCGGGGAGGGGAGAACGGCGGATAACTGATATTCTTCTGTCAGCGGGAGAGCATGCAGGGAACGGATCACATGTTCAGCCTCCGGACATCTGTGATCCCAGATGAAGTGTATCCGGACTTTTTCACTGGGGAAGAGACCGTTTCGGACCATCCGGGATGCCTCTTTCCAGAGCAGATGAAAGTATCCCATGCTGCGGTATTCGGGGCTGGTCCAGGCAATACACTCGTAGACATCGTCATCGATCTGGCAAAGGACAAGAACGGACAGAAGTTTTCCGGATTCGTAGCAGAGAAAATATTTCGCCCTCCTGTCTCCGAAGGGAAAGGAGAGTGCCGAAGAATCCTTTTTTTTACCTGTTTCCAGAAGGAAGAGAACGTCCTCGGTCTCTTTTTTGTTCAGTTCAGTTTTGATCCTGATCTCCATAAGGTTCCTTTTTTCGGTTTCTTATTTTCTGAACATATATTATAATCTATGAAAGGGAAAATGGAAAGAAACAGGAAGGAGCAGTCTATGATTGCCAGGCTGATAGAGAAAATTAAAAAAACGGAAGCCCCCGTCTGCGTGGGACTGGATCCGCAGCTTTCGTTTATTCCGGAGAAAATGCTGAAAGAGGCATTTGCTGCATACGGGGAAACACCGGAAGCGGTTTCTGATGTATTTTTTCGCTTCAATAAGGAAATCATCGATGCGGTATGGGATCTTGTTCCGGCGGTCAAGCCCCAGATAGCCATGTATGAACAGTTCGGGATCCCCGGTCTTCAGGCTTATGTGAAAACCGTGCAATATTGTCAGGAAAAAGGACTGATCGTGATCGGCGACTGCAAAAGAGGAGACATCGGTTCCACATCCGCATCATACGCGGCCGCACATATCGGAAGAACACAGATCGGAGCGGACAGTTTTACGGGTTTCGGAACAGATATGGCAACGGTGAATCCCTATTTCGGGACGGACGGCGTGAAGCCGTTTCTGGATGCCTGCAATGCCTGTGACAAAGGAATTTTTATTCTGGTAAAAACAAGCAATCCTTCCAGCGGAGAATTTCAGGATCGTCTTGTTGACGGAAAGCCGCTTTACGAACTTGTTGCCGAAAAGGTGGCAGAGTGGGGAAATGAAAGCATGGACGGGGATTATTCCAACGTGGGTGCGGTGGTAGGAGCCACCTATCCGGAAGTCGGAAAAAGATTAAGGGGAATCATGCCGCATACATATTTTCTTGTACCGGGATACGGCGCGCAGGGGGGAACGGCAGAAGATCTGAAATGCTGTTTTAACAAAGACGGGCTCGGAGCAATCGTGAATTCTTCCCGCGGCATTCTGGCAGCCTGGAAGAAGGAGCTTTATGCTTCTTACGGAGAGGAACATTTTGCGGAAGCATCCCGCCGGGCGGTTACGGACATGATCACGGATATCCGTTCGGTATTGTGACGGAATGTTAAGAGAGAAAAAAATGATGTCGGAATAAAAAAACAGGAAACAGAAAACAGAAAACAGAAAACAGGAAACAGAAAACAGAAAACAGAAAACAGAAAACAGCTGTGAGATTGAAATAAATACAGCTGTGGGTTTGAAAAATACGGCTGTGAAGAGAAAGAAACCATACCGGAATGAAGGAGCAGGGGATGGCAGTTAAAAGTACCTGTGAGATTGTCTCTCAAAAAAAATTATGTCCGGGAATATTTGACCTCAGGCTGAATGGCCCGGAGATCACAAAGGAAGCATCTGCGGGACAGTTCGTGAATCTGTTTTTAAATGACAGGTCGCGCATTCTTCCGCGGCCTCTCAGCATCTGTGAAACCGATAAGGAAAAAGGAATCCTGCGGATCGTATACCGGGTGACCGGTGAAAAAGCGGGAACTGCGGAACTGTCCGGATATCTTCCGGGAACACGGATGGAAGTGCTGGGACCTTTGGGAAACGGCTTTTTGTCTGACGAAAGATATCCGGATATTGCGGTAGTCGGAGGAGGGATAGGAATTCCGCCGTTGCTCGGACTGTGCCGGGAACTGCCCGGAAAAAAGACAGCGGTTCTCGGATATCGTGACCATTCACTTTTTCTGAAGGAAGATTTTGAGAGGACGGCCGACCGTCTTCTGGTCGCAACGGAGGACGGAAGTTATGCGGTCAGGGGAAATGTGCTCGATGCCATGGAAGCGGCAGAATACGTACCGTCCTGCATCATGGCCTGCGGTCCGCTGCCCATGCTTCGTGCTCTGAAAATGTGGGCAGGGCAAAGAAACATTCCCTGTTTTATTTCCATGGAGGAAAGAATGGCATGCGGTATCGGCGCCTGTCTCGGATGTGTGGTGCGTTCCGTAAAAACAGATCCGCATTCTCAGGTTAAAAACAAGCGTGTCTGCAGGGACGGTCCGGTGTTTGATGCAAAGGAGATCGAGCTATGAACCAGAAGCCAGAGATGAAGGTCACCATTGCCGGCGTAGAGCTGAAGAATCCCGTCATGACATCAAGCGGAACCTTTGGATCCGGTCAGGAATATTCGGAATTTATCGATCTTTCAAAACTCGGCGCCGTTGTGACAAAAGGAGTATCGAACGTTCCGTGGGAAGGAAATCCCACACCGCGCATTGCGGAGACACCGTCGGGAATGTTAAACGCCATAGGACTTCAGAATCCGGGGATGGAAGTTTTTATCAAAAGAGATCTTCCTTTTTTAAAAAAATACGATACAAAGATCGTTGTAAATGTGTGCGGGCATACGGAAAAAGAATATCTGGAAGTGGTGGACCGTCTTTCGGATGAACCGGCGGATTTTCTGGAGATCAATATCTCCTGCCCGAATGTGAAGGAAGGCGGAATTGCTTTCGGACAGGATCCGAAAGCGGTGGAAAAAATAACAGCGGAAGTAAAGAAACATGCAAAGCAGCCGGTCATCATGAAACTTTCTCCGAACGTTACGGATATCCGGATTATGGCAAAAGCGGCAGAGGCGGGAGGAGCGGACGCGGTGTCCCTCATCAATACGATCACGGGGATGAAAATCGACATCGACCGGAGAAAATTCGCTCTGGCAAATAAGACAGGCGGTCTTTCGGGACCTGCCGTGAAACCGGTTGCGGTCAGGATGGTTTATGAAGCAAGTCATGCAGTAAAAATCCCGGTGATCGGCATGGGAGGAATTGCAGATGCTTCCGATGCGGTCGAGTTTCTGCTTGCCGGTGCGTCCGCTGTATCCGTAGGGACAGCCAGTTTTGCAAATCCTTATGCGGCAGTTGAAATTGCAGACGGGATTCGGGAGTATATGATAAAATATCAGTTTGAAAAGATACAGGATCTGGTCGGGGCCGTCGGTTGAGCAGATTTCGGAAACGGAGAAAAGAATGGAAACATACAAAAGGGAATTCATTGATTTCATGGTGGAATGCGAGGTCTTGAAATTCGGGGATTTTATTACCAAAAGCGGCCGAAAAACACCGTTTTTTATCAATGCCGGTTTTTACCGTACAGGGGCGGAGTTAAGACGTCTGGGAGAATATTATGCACGTTCCATAAAGGAAAACTTCGGAACGGATTTTGATATCCTTTTCGGGCCGGCTTACAAGGGAATCCCGCTTGCCGTTGCGGCAGCCATGGAAATGAGCCGGATGTACGGAGCAGAGATCGGGTATTCCGCAAACCGGAAAGAAATCAAGGATCACGGGGATAAGGGAATCCTCCTCGGAAGTCCCATCCGGGACGGAAACAGGGTTCTTCTGATCGAGGATGTCACAACGGCCGGGACCTCTGTGGAGGAAACGCTGCCCATTATTCAGTCGCAGGCAAAGGCACAGGTAATCGGCCTTGTGGTATCGGTGGACCGCTGTGAAAGAGGGCAGGGAAACAAAGGTGCGCTTGAAGAAATAGCAGAGAAGTACAGGATAAAAACCTGTGCCATTGTCACCATGAAGGAAGTTGTGGAGCATCTGTGGAACAGACCCTGCGGACCGATGGGAAGAATAGTGATCGATGATGCCATAAAGAGCAGGATTGATGCGTATTATGAAGAATACGGAGTTCGGTAATGGATGAAATCAAACGCGGACACAGGATTGCCGGCTGGATACTGTTTATCGGTTACCTTGTGGTGCTGACCTATTTCCTTTTTTTTGCGGAAGGGATGGGCAGAACCGGTACGGGAATGAAGTATCGTTACAACCTGACGCTGTTTAAGGAGATCAGACGGTTTTACCGCTATCGGGCAACTGTGGGAATGTGGGCATTTCTGTTAAATACAGTCGGAAATGCGGTCGTCTTTATTCCTTTCGGTTTTTTTGTTCCGCTGATCGGGAAACGTCATAACGGTTACATTACCGTACTGTACGGGATCCTGTTTTCGCTTGGAATTGAGTTTACACAGTATATGACCGGCACCGGAATTTTTGATGTGGATGATATTTTTCTCAATGCATGCGGATGCGTGATCGGTTACCTTTTCTTTATGGTATTTGTTGCGCATCTGAAAAGGAAAGAAAGGAAAAATGAAATATAAATTTCTGACACCTGTAAAAAACAGAGATGATAAAATCCTTGACCGGCCGGAATTCAGGGTTACAGATGAACCCCGGGAAGAAAAACCGGAGGACAGGTCCAAGGTCAATTACATGAAAAAGCCGGTCTCCGAACGGGGGCAGATGTCATTTATTATGTCCCTCATTGCGCTTGTTCTGTTTCTGGCATCCTGGTTTCTGACACTTGGCGCTCAGGGGAACCCGTCACAGACGGAGACTGCCATTGCGGCAAGTTCCCTTATTTTTTCTGCAGCTTCTCTGCTCTACGGTTTTCTTTCATTTTTGCAGAAGGACAGGAATCATCTGTTTTCCTTTATCGGGATCTCTCTCGGAGGGATCATCCTGATCACCTGGAGCATAACGATCCTGGTGGGAGCGATTGCATGAGTACGGATTTTCAGGGATAAACCGGGCGGAATGCAGGAAGGGAATCCCGGAGAAACGGAACAAATGGGGAAATCGTGAAAACGGAAAAACCCGGGCGCAGAAAAACCCGTGATAGTACTTTTGACGACCACATCATAGAATAAGGTGAAAAATAAACCGGAGGAAAAAAATGCAGCATTTTGACAGCGATTACATGGAAGGGGCAGCGCCGGAAATTCTGGGCCGCCTTCTGGAGACAAACCTGGAAAAGACATCCGGATACGGACAGGATCCGTATAGTGAAAGCGCAAGGGAGAAGATCAGGAAGGCAATCGGAAAACCGGATGCCGAAATTTATTTTCTGATTGGCGGAACACAGGCAAACGAGACGGTGATTTCTTCTGTTCTTCGTCCGTATGAAGGCGTGATCGCGGCAAGAACAGGCCATGTAAGCATTCATGAAGCAGGCGCCATAGAACACGGCGGGCATAAGGTCCTGGAAGCAAGCTCGCAGAACGGAAAACTGACGGCAGACGGAATACGGAAATACTGTGAACTCTTTTTCGCGGATGAAAATGCGGAACATGAAGTGCACCCGGGAATGGTCTATATTTCTCATCCCTCCGAGTACGGAACCCTCTATTCAAAAAAAGAACTTACGGATATCAGCGAAGTCTGCAGGAAATACGGACTGCGCTTATTTTTGGACGGTGCACGGCTGGGATACGGACTTATGGCGAGAGGAACGGACGTAACGCTGCAGGATATCGCAGATCTTACGGATGTATTTTATATCGGGGGAACCAAGGTAGGCGCCCTGTTCGGGGAGGCAGTGGTTTTTCCGAAACCGGCTCTTGTCCCGCATTTTTTCACGATCACCAAACAGCATGGCGCATTGCTTGCAAAAGGAAGAGTATGCGGGATCCAGTTCGATACGCTGTTCACGGATGATCTTTATTTTCGGATCGCAAAAAATGCCATTGACATGGCAATGAAGATTAAAAACGGTCTGATTGAAAAGGGGTACCGGATGTACATAGATTCACCGACCAACCAGCAGTTTGCGGTCGTGACAAAGGAAAAGGCAGCCGAACTTGCCCAAAATGTTTCTTACGGTTTCATGGAAACACTGGATGCAGATCATATCGTGATCCGGTTCTGTACTTCCTGGGCAACAAAAGAGGAAGATGTGGATGAACTGCTGAAACTGATGTAATGGAAAATATCGGACGAAGAGAGATTTCGTTCCTCCTCAGCCGTTCTGATAGTGCTCTGACAGATAACCTGATATTTTTCACTGTCATCTGCAATAACAATAAGGATACCATGGGTTTGTTACTGCCACAGGGTATCCTTATTGATTGTTTTGTGAAACAGACTGCTGACCTTTTCCGGTTCCCTTGTCTGTGCCAGGATCCACATCAGTTTGGTCACGATGGATTCAAGCGTCATGTCGCAGGCTTCAATGAGTCCTCTGTTTTTTGAAATGATCTTTCCGACTTCATAGACAGACATATCACTGCCTTCCAACGGAACCTGCGTGGTCATTACGATCACCTTTCCTGCATCAATCCAACGGGAAAGGACCCGGGAGAAATCCATATCGCGGTCTGTGGGGAGACCGCCTACTCCGAAGGACTCGATGATGACCGCGTCATAATGTCCGGCCATGAAATCCAGCACTATTGCATCCATGGAAGGAATGAGTTTTAAAAGTCCCACCTGCTTATCCAGGGCATGATAGAATTTTACGGAAGCCGGCATATCCTTTTTATCGTCAATGTAAAAGATGATTTTCTCATCCTGAATTACTGCAGGGTACGGAAAATTGATACTGGAAAATGCATTGTAACTGTGCGTGCGCTCTTTTCTGGCACGCGTTCCTGCGATTACCTTTCCGTCAAAAACAATGGTCACGCCATAGGCTTTCGGACAGGCGGCAAAACGGATGGAATCCGTGAGATTGGTGCGGGCATCCGTTACATCCAGATCGATCGGTTTCTGTGCACCCGTAATTACGATCGGTTTCGGTGAATCCTGAATGAGATAGGAAAGAGCGGATGCCGTATAGGCCATGGTGTCTGTTCCGTGACAGATTACAAAGCCGTCATAATCCGAAAAATGTTCTTCGATGCAGGATGCCATTTTCAGCCAGTGTTCCGGCTGCATGTTGGTGGAATCCAGGTTCAGAAGCTCCAGAGCATCCGTATCGGCAAAGTTTTTTACATCCGGCACATAGTTTAACAGTTCGGATGTTTCAATCTGCGGACATAAGCCGTTTACGCCTTTTCGGGAAGCAATGGTTCCGCCTGTTCCGATCAGAAGAATCCTCTTTTTTTCCATAAGCTGCTCCGTTCAGATTTCTCCGTGCATAAAAGCATCGATCATTTCGTGTCCCACGCTGATATGGAACGGTGCAGCCTGAACATCCTTCCTGTCAAACCATCGGGCATCCGTCAGTTCCGATTTCTGGATCCTGATCTTGTCGGATCCGTCCAGGTCGGCCGTAAAGCCTATCATCAGCGTATCGGAAAAAGCCCAGGGCTGCATTTTATACAGGGTTACATTTTTTACGCGGAGGCCGGTTTCTTCCAGTACCTCCCGGTGAACCGCCTCTTCCGGGGTTTCTCCGATTTCTACAAAACCGGCTACCAGAGCACGGTGCGGGTAGGCTGATCTTATATTCTGTGTCAGCACAATCCGGTCGCCGTCCCGGATGGCAACAATAATGGCGGGGGAGATTTTGGGATAATCGATCTGGCCGCATACAGGACAAACCATGGCACGTTCGGTGTCCGAATGAACGGCTGCATGGCCGCATTTCCCGCAGTAGCGGCGGGTCTGATAAAAACGGCAGATCTGGGAAGCGGTAATCGCCGCAAAGGCAAGGTACTGCGGCTGCCAGGTCCGGAGAAAAGAAAGCGGCTCAAACCGGACTCCCTTTTTTTCAAAATGATCCGGCAGAAGGGAAGCATCCGCAAGAAAAAAAAGTTCCTGATCAATGGCAAAGAGATAACGTGCCTTTTCCCGGACAGCAGAAAAACCTGCTTTGTCACCCGAAAAAAAATCATCAAAGATCGGAAGCAGATGTTCTTCTGTGGCAGGAGCGATCTCCATGAGAATGCCCTGATCCGTGAAGACAAGCATATAGGAAGACAATTCCGGCTTTTTCCCGGGGATATATTCACAATGAAATTTTCTGGGGCTGATTTCCTGTATCATGATTTTTTCTGCACTCCGAATTTGTACTCATCCAGAAGCTTTCCTTTCAGTTTATAAAGTTTATCCGAAAGGTCAACATAGGTTTGATGCGGATATTCAAAACGTTTGGATTCTTCCCAGAGAGTTGCGAGCTCTTTTCTGCATATTTCCCGGATCTCCATGACTTTCGGAGAAGAGTAGACACATTTTCCGTCCCGGAATACCGGAACAAGCATTTCACGCATGGTATACGAGCCGCCGGTCAGCAGTGTTTTTTTCCATGTTTCAAGCGGGTCATAGATCATCAGGTCTTTCGCCGGATCGAACTTTTCGTCAACAAGACAGATCAGATCCGCAATGATCATGCCGTCCGAACCGTAGATCCGGTAGATGGTCTTGTTTCCCGGATTCGTGATTTTTTCCGCATTCTCTGAAATTTTAATCTTCGGAATAAATTTTCCGGTTTTTTTATCCTTGATGGCCGACAGTTTATAGACACCTCCGAAGGCGGGACAGTCCTTGCTGGTGATCAGGTTTGTTCCCACGCCCCAGGAATTGATGGTCGCGCCCTGAAGTTTCAGGGAATTGATGATACTTTCATCCAGGTCATTCGAGGCGGAAATGACGGCATCGGTAAAGCCTTCCGCATCCAATGTCTTTTTCACCTGCTTGGAAAGATAGGCAAGGTCGCCGCTGTCCATCCGGATCCCGTATTTTTTGGATTTGATCCCGGCCTTCCGCATTTCCTTAAAGACGGTAACGGCATTGGGCAGGCCGCTTTTTAACGTATCGTAAGTATCAATCAGGAGGATACAGGCATCCGGATACAGTTTCGCATAGGTGCGGAAAGCAGTCAGTTCATCCGGGAAGCTCATGATCCAGGAGTGTGCGTGAGTCCCGGCAACAGGAACATCAAACATCTGTCCGCAGAGAACGTTGCTTGTGGCAACACAGCCGGCGATCATGGCTGCCCTGGCACCGTAAATTCCGGCATCCGGTCCCTGTGCTCTTCTTAAACCGAATTCCATGACACCGTCACCTTTTGCCGCACGTACGATGCGCGCGGATTTTGTAGCGATCAGACACTGATGATTGATTAAATTTAAAATCGCGGTCTCGACCAGCTGCGCCTGCATAATAGGGGCAACGACCTTTACCAGCGGTTCCCGCGGGAAAATAACGCTTCCTTCCGGGATGGCAAAGATATCTCCGGTAAAGCGGAAATCCCTGAGATAGTCCAGAAAATCATCGGCAAATATTCCCAGACTTTTCAGATAGGATATTTCTTCATTACCGAAATGAAGATCTTCGATGTATTCAATTACCTGCTGCAGGCCGGCACAGATGGAATACCCGTTCCCGTCGGGATTGGAACGGAAGAAGGCATCAAACACAACGGTTTCGTTCATATCGGAATCCTTGTAGTATCCCTGCATCATCGTCAGTTCATACAGATCGGTCAAAAGAGTCAAATTTCGCATGATTATCACCTTCCATAGAAAATAATTTCCAGTAGAGTATAGCATAAAATCAGAAAAATGACGAAACAGCAGGCAGATATTATCTGCAAATTTCCGGTTTTTTGTTGTATACTGTTACGGTGCCGGAAGAACCGGCAGCCGGGAAAGAGAAACGGAAATGACAAAGAAACAGGGGAAATGAATGCCGAAACAATATATTAAGATACGCGGTGCTTCCGAGCACAATTTAAAACATATCAGTCTGGATATTCCCAGGGATGAGCTGATCGTTCTGACGGGCCTTTCCGGCTCCGGGAAATCCAGTCTTGCTTTTGATACGATCTATGCGGAAGGACAGAGACGCTATATGGAGTCTCTTTCTTCTTATGCGCGGCAGTTTTTGGGGCAGATGGAGAAACCGCAGGTGGAAAGTATAGAAGGCCTTTCTCCGGCTATTTCCATCGATCAGAAATCCACGAACCACAATCCGCGTTCCACGGTCGGAACGGTAACGGAAATTTATGATTACCTGAGACTTCTGTATGCCCGCATCGGCATACCGCATTGTCCGAACTGCGGGAAACCGATACAGAAACAGACCATTGACCAGATGGTGGACCGGATCATGGAACTGCCGGAGGAGACAAGGCTTCAGATCCTGGCGCCGGTCGTAAGCGGAAAAAAAGGCAGTCATGAAAAGGTGATCGCACAGGCAAAACGCAGCGGCTATGTAAGAGTCCGTGTGGACGGGAACCTCTATGAACTCACGGAAGAGATCAAACTGGACAAGAATATCAAGCATACGATCGAAGTCGTGGTGGACCGGCTGATCGTTAAGCAGGGGATTGAGAAAAGACTTACGGATTCTCTGGAAACGGCTCTTGTCCTGACAGGCGGTACTGCGGCAGCGGATGTGATGGGAAGCCCCGGGGAAAAAGAGGCAGCGGAAAAACAGGAGGAGATCCATTTCTCACAGAACTATGCGTGTCCGGACTGCGGGATCGCCATTGAAGAAGTGGAACCGAGAAGCTTCTCTTTCAATAATCCGTTCGGAGCATGCCCGGACTGCATGGGACTCGGCTATAAAATGGAATTCGATCCGGAGCTTATGATCCCCGATGAAAGTCTTTCCATCAACAACGGCGCGATCACAGTCATGGGATGGCAGTCCTGCGCGGATGAGGGCAGCTTTACCAATGCGGTTCTTGTCGCGCTTGAAAAAAAATATAAATTTGATCTGGACACGCCGTTTGAAAAGTACCCGAAGAAGGTAAGGGACATTCTCCTCTGCGGAACAAACGGGGAAAATGTCAAAGTCCATTATAAAAGTCAGCGCGGGGAGGGCATATATGATGTCGCCTTTGAGGGTCTTGTGGAAAATGTGAGCCGCCGTTATAAGGAAACATTTTCAGAAAGCTCCAAAGCGGAATATGAAACCTTCATGCGGTTTACCCCGTGTAAAACATGCGGCGGCAAACGTCTGAAACAATCCTCGCTTGCAGTCACGCTCGGCGGAAAAAATATTTTTGATGCTACGGATCTGTCTATCACGAAATTCCGGGATTTTATCGACAGTCTGAAATTAAATAAAATGCAGGCGACCATAGGCGCTCTGGTGCTGAAAGAAATACGGAGCCGCATATCTTTCCTGATCGATGTGGGGCTGGATTACCTTACCCTTTCCCGTGCGACAGGTACACTTTCCGGCGGAGAATCGCAGCGGATCCGGCTTGCCACGCAGATCGGCTCGGGGCTGGTGGGTGTTCTGTATATCCTGGATGAGCCGAGCATCGGCCTGCATCAGCGGGACAACAGCAAGCTTCTGGGAACATTGAAACACTTAAGGGATCTGGGAAATACCGTGATCGTGGTCGAGCATGATGAAGACACCATGCGGAACGCGGACTGGATCGTGGATATCGGGCCGGGAGCGGGGGAACACGGCGGAGAGGTAGTGGCGGAAGGGACCGCCGAAGATATCATGAAATGTCCGCAGTCGGTCACGGGACAGTACCTGTCCGGTAAATTAAAAATCCCGGTCCCGGAAGAAAGAAGAAAACCGAGCGGGTGGCTGACTGTGACAGGAGCCAGAGAACATAACCTGAAAAATATCACAGTGAAATTTCCGCTGGGCGTAATGACAGTTGTTACCGGCGTGTCCGGTTCCGGGAAATCCTCTCTGGTAAATGAAATTCTTTATAAGTACCTTTCCCGGAAACTGAACCGCTCGCATGAGATCCCCGGGAAATTCAAATCCATTGACGGGCTGAACCTTCTGGATAAGGTAATCGCCATCGATCAGTCGCCGATCGGCAGAACACCGCGGAGCAACCCGGCCACCTACACGGGTGTATTCGACATGATCCGGGATCTGTTCGCGGGGACGCCGGATGCCCGGGCCAAGGGATACGGGAAAGGCCGCTTCAGCTTTAACATAAAGGGCGGAAGGTGTGAGGCCTGTTCGGGAGACGGCATCATCAAGATTGAAATGCATTTCCTGCCGGACGTATATGTTCCGTGCGATGTCTGTCACGGAAAAAGGTATAACCGGGAAACGCTGGATGTAAAGTATAAGGGAAAATCCATTTATGATGTTTTGAACATGACGGTGGAAGAGGCGCTTGATTTCTTCAAGCATGTCCCGACCATTACCAGAAAAATCCAGACCCTGTACGATGTGGGACTCGGCTATATCCGGCTGGGACAGCCGAGCACGGAACTTTCCGGGGGCGAGGCGCAGAGGATCAAACTGGCAGCGGAACTTTCCAAACGAGGGACAGGGAAAACCATGTATATTCTGGATGAACCGACGACCGGACTGCATTTCGCGGATGTGCATAAACTGGTCATGATCTTACGGAGGCTTTCCGAAGGCGGAAATACTGTGGTGGTGATCGAACACAATCTGGATGTGATCAAGACAGGAGATTACATCATCGACATGGGACCGGAGGGCGGAGACCGCGGAGGAACCGTGATCGCGAAAGGGACACCGGAAGAGATCGTGCGGGTCCCGGAAAGCTATACGGGACAGTTCCTGAGGTCTTATCTGTAATTTCCAAGGTCCTATCTGCAACAGACGGTCTGTATGGATGCGGACACACGAAAGTGTTATGATGTTTGAAGAGTGAGAGGGAGAAAAAAATGACAGGAAAAATTGAAGTGGATGTTCATTCCCATACGCTGGCCAGCGGTCATGCATACGGGACGGCGGATGAAATGTTCCGTGCGGCATCAAAAAAAGGTTTGAAATTATACGGAATTACAGAACATACAAGCGGAATTCCGGGAACGTGTACGGATATTTATTTTTTGAATATCAAGGTGGTTCCGCGCCGTCAGTACGGAATGGAAGTCATGCTGGGGGCGGAGATCAATATCCGGGATTATAAAGGAACGCTTGATCTGGATCAGAAATATTTTAAATTCCTCGATGTGAGGCTGGCCGGGATCCATACAATCTGCTATAAGCCGGGAAATGTTTCGGAAAATACGGAAGCCTATCTCGGAGCTATCCGCAATCCGGGAGTGGATATCATTGTACACCCGGATAATGACAAGGTCCCTGCGGATGTGGAGACCCTGTGCTACGCAGCGAAGGAAAATCACACGTTACTGGAGATCAATAACAATTCGCTTCGTCTTCCCGACCGGAAAGGCGTGCGGAACAATATCCTGAAGATATTGGAATGCTGCAAAAAAATCAATCAGCCGGTCATCATCGGATCCGATGCACATTATATGTGTGACATAGCAAATTATGACCATGCGGAGAAACTGATAGAAGAAGCGGAGTTCCCGAAAGAACTGATCCTGAATTATTCGGCTGAAAAATTCAAGGCATATCTTGCATCGAACCATGAGCCGGGGATCAATAACGATGATAGTCATTTTATGTAACAGGGGAGGCTGAATTTGGATCTTAAACAGGAAAAAATTATTGTTCTTGATTTCGGCGGTCAGTATAACCAGCTTGTGGCAAGAAGGGTGAGGGAGCATCATGTCTATTGTGAGATCCTGTCCTATCATACGCCGATCGGAACAATAAAGGAAAAGTCTCCGAAAGGGATCATCCTGACGGGCGGACCGAGCAGCTGCTATGAAACGGGGGCAGCATCGTATTCGGAAGAGCTTTTTCATTTAGGAATACCGGTGCTCGGACTGTGCTACGGGGCGCAGCTGATCACGCATATGCTTGGCGGCAAAGTGGAGAGAGCGAAAAACCGGGAATACGGGAAAACGGATATCATCATAGACCGGAAGGATTCCCTGCTCTTTTCCGGGATACCGGAGTCTTCCGTCTGCTGGATGAGCCATTTCGATTATATTTCCAAAGCGGCACCGGGGTTTGTTGTTACTGCGCACTCTGCAAACTGTCCGGCAGCGGCAGCGGAAGATCTGAAAAGAAAATTATATGTACTCCAGTTTCATCCGGAAGTCCTGCACACCCAATTCGGTTCCGAAATGCTGGGGAACTTCGTGAAGAATATTTGCGGATGTTCGTGTGAATGGAAAATGGATGCCTTTGCGGAACATACGGTCAGCATGATCCGGGAAAAAGTGGGAGACGGCAAGGCTCTTTGTGCTCTGTCCGGCGGCGTGGATTCTTCCGTGGCAGCCGTGCTGATGAGCAGGGCTATCGGAGAAAACCTTACCTGCGTATTCGTGGATCATGGGCTTCTTCGTAAAAATGAAGCAGAGGAAGTGGAAGAGGTTTTCGGACCGAAAGGACCGTATCATTTGAAGTTTGTTCATGTGGATGCGAAGGAAAGATTTTACCGGAAGCTATCGGGCGTGTCGGAACCGGAGAAAAAGAGAAAGATCATCGGAGAGGAATTCATCCGGGTTTTTGAAGAAGAGGCCAAAAAAATAGGCAAGGTGGATTATCTGGTGCAGGGTACCATCTATCCGGATGTGGTGGAAAGCGGACTCGGCGGCGAAAGTGCCGTGATCAAAAGCCATCACAATGTAGGAGGTCTTCCCGACTATGTGGATTTTAAGGAGATCATTGAACCGCTCCGGGATCTGTTCAAGGACGAAGTGCGTGCCGTGGGACGGGAACTTGCCATACCGGATAAATTTGTAAACCGGCAGCCCTTCCCCGGACCGGGGCTCGGGATCCGCATTATCGGTGATGTAACACCGGAGAAAGTCAAGATAGTTCAGGATGCGGATGCGATCTACCGTGAGGAAATTGCAGCGGCAGGTCTGGACCGGTCGATCAATCAGTATTTTGCGGCGTTGACGAACATGAGAAGTGTCGGTGTCATGGGAGATGAAAGAACCTATGATTATGCGATCGCACTGCGTGCCGTGTGTACGGTAGATTTTATGACTGCGGATTCCGCAGAGATTCCTTATCCTGTCCTGAAGAAGATCACAAGCCGCATTGTGAATGAAGTACGCGGCGTGAACAGGGTCATGTATGATGTTACCGGAAAACCGCCGGGTACGATAGAGTTTGAGTGATAACGAGCCAAGCGTCAGGTAAATAATGACAGTTTACAAAGTAAACTGCAGTCACACAAAAACACCTCATGAATGCTTGCATTCAATGAGGTGTTTTTGTGTGACGTTCGGTTCGCGGAGCGAACTCATTATTTATAAAAACATACGGCGACAACAGACAGCGAGAGTGCGAAGCACACGAGCTGAGTGTATGGAGCGAACTCATTATTTATAAAAACATACGGCGACAACAGACAGCGAGAG
>Ga0183098_10429_pt1 | contig 87587 bp, 75 predicted proteins | sample BioMet9_FD_128884 | JGI IMG/M metagenome (GOLD analysis project Ga0183098, IMG submission 128884) | Microbial communities from bioreactor (seeded with sewage sludge) at Lawrence Berkeley National Lab, California, USA - Biofuel... | ecosystem: Engineered > Bioreactor > Anaerobic > Unclassified ...
CGGTGTCTCATGAGCTACTTGCTTCAGCAACAACTCACGAAACCAGGTTCCGGCGGACTACTTTTACTCCGCCGCAGAACGCCGCTCCCGCGGCGTACTGTGACCTATTTTTGCTCCGGCGCTTACAGTAGATGTGAACCTGCCCCGTTTCGAAACATGAGAACCAAACTCCGCAAAAAAGCGACCCCGGTTCCGAGGTCGCTTTCTTGAAAGAGGCAAGGGAGGGTGGGATCTTGGGTAGGAGAATTTTAGGTGCCGCTCCACCTTGTTGGAGCGGCCAAGAGAAGTCGACACTTCTTGAAGGGAATTTCCATTGAGTCTACGGCCTCTTTGTTACTTTGTAAGATGCACGTTCTCATCCAAGGATGACAATAATTTGAGTTGTTGTGAAAAAAACTTAAAGCCGTTCATTTTATGGAAATTTCCCAGGTCCCGGGATTGACATTCGAGGAACTCGATGGCGTTGCCTGTGTAATAACGTCAGGAATTGATGCCATTTTTACCACTATCTGGCACCTAAAGACGAATTGTTGAGGCGATCCTGCTCTTCCATCGCCTTTAGCTTGTTGAGAAGAGCCTTGTAGCTGACTTTCAGAATCTTTGCAGCTTGACGCCGATTCCACCGCGTCTGGTTCAGCACGCGTTCGATAGCCTCACGCTCGGCCTGCATGGCCGCTCGCCGTCCAATTTCCAGCAACGAAAGCGACCCAAGTTCTGGCTCCACCACTTCGGCGAGCGATCCAACTTCAGTCTCCACCGAAGCGAGCACAGGAGGAATCTGGCCATCGCCTGAGACGCCGTTGACTTTCGGTTCCCAAGCCGGAGTTTCCGCGCCATTCTGAGATGAGGGCACAGGCTTGTGGGTGGCGAGTTCACGTATAATTTGCGCTTCGTTGCCCACAATTACGTAGCGCTTGACCAAATTTTCCAGTTCGCGGATATTGCCCGGCCAGTTGTACTCAATCATGCGGCTCACTGCGTAATCGGTGAACGGGGGAGGCTGCTTTCCGTAATATTCGCTGTATTTGCGGAGAAAAAAATCGAGAAAGACCGGAATCTCTTCTCGCCGCTCGCGCAATGGTGGAATGTGGATAGTAATTACGTTCAGGCGATAAAAAAGGTCCTCACGAAACGTTCCTTCTTCCACGGCTCGTTCCAGTTGTTTGTTAGTTGCCGCCAGAACGCGAACGTCAACGGCAATATCGCGTTTTCCGCCAAGCCTGGAAAATTCGCCATCCTGCAAAACGTGCAACAGCTTTGCCTGCAGAGCCGGATGCATCTCGCTGATTTCGTCCAGGAATATTGTGCCGCCGTGGGCGAGGTCAAACTTACCCAGTTTTTGGCGATTGGCTCCGGTGAAGGCTCCCGGCTCGTATCCAAATAGTTCGCTTTCCAGCAGTTCGTGCGGGATAGCGGCGCAATTCACTTTCACAAAAGCCTTGTCACGGCGCAAAGAATGCGAGAACACCATGCGCGCCACAACTTCTTTACCGGTGCCGCTCTCGCCGCGGATGAGTACGGTCGCATTCGTGTCAGCAACCTGCTCAATGGTGTTTTTCACGTCCTCCATCTTGGGGCTGGTGCCGAACAACATGCGGAAATCGGTCTGCCGCCGAACTTGGTCGCGAAGCTGTGTCACTTCCTGGGTCAGCCGCTGTCCGCTCAGCAGGCGCGTCAGGCGCTGGTCCAACGCAGCGAGGTCAATCGGTTTGGAGATGAAATCGTCAGCTCCGAGCTTGGAAGCACGGAAGATCAATTCAGGCGCGCAACTGGTGGCGGTCATAATCACCGAAACTTCAGGCTTGATCTGCTTCAACCTCTCAAGCGTTTCCAGTCCGTCAATACCGCGTGTGTCCGCATCCAGCAAAACCAGGGCTGGGTCAAAGACCCGGAACATTCGGACAGCTTCATCTCCGGAGGAAGATGTACTCACGTCATACGTTCGCCGCGTCAGGTGGGCGCTCAAAAAGCGTGATTGGGCGCGATCATCGTCCACAATCAAAACTCTGGTTCTGCCCGCAACGTGCAAGTACTACCTCCCTCTCTTCTGTTAGAAGTGCCTGCTGTGAGTGGCACACTTCGAACTGTTAATCCTATCGCAAGTTCTCAGAGTTGGCACGAAGATAACAATCCTAGGTAAAATCTACACCGCCTTCCGTTCAGATTACGCCATGGCGTAAATGGAAAAGGCTGACAAGGAGTCAGCCTTTTCCATCCGCGATGAAAAGATCCTAGTTGTGATTATTAACCGTGCGAACTTTGCCCCGACTGGGCAAAAAATGATAGGGCGGCCAGGGGCCGGAAAGTGAAATTTCCACGTCTTTGAACTGGTGCAAAGCACTTGAATAACGATTCTGATATTTCTCCACACCGTTTGAATCAATAAGGTGCGCAATGTCCAAAATGATTCCGGAGTCTACTTTCTTGCAGGTAACCTCTTCCCGCAAGGGACTCAAGAGCTTGTGAACCTGTACGAAAAGAGCTCGCGCTTTCGTCTGGCGCTCACGATCACGGCTGGCTTGTTCCTTTAGTCTCGACAGGTATTCGCCACCGGCTTTATGAGGCAGAGAGGGAAGCATCTCGGTAATGGCGGCGCCTTCGGGCAGCGTGACTTTGATGAGCATTTCGCTCTTGCCGCGGAGCCTTTCAATCGACTCGGCAAAAGTTTTTTTATTATTTCGGATTGCCTGGCGAAGTGCTTCGTCGGACTCGAAAACCGTACCAAACTTGAATGGCAATACGGTTGCGACCTTGAAACACTCGCTTACGACACGGGCATGTTCCGTGGCTGATTTCTGGGTCAGTGGTTCTCCGTGTTGAAATTCACTCGCGATAACTACAAACTCACCGCAAGGAAATCCTTGCACGGGGTTTGTATTCACGCCTTTAAGAGACTCGATCAGAAACGGACGGCGAACTCTGCCTTGCTGGAAATTTGTTTGTTCGCTAATGCAATATGCATACCATGCCATTTTCGCTCTCCAACGATCCCCGGGTGAAGGGCGCTCGGGGCGGATCAAACCGCTAATCAGATATTTGGAAACTTCGCGGAAATTCTTGTTGGGGGAGGCGCTTTGTAAACCTTAATAGTTATCATTCGGATCGTCTGTTACAGCCGCGTCCGTTAGAAAATTGCTGAACCGCTATGAGCGAGCCACGTCGCTACAACTTATGAAATTTCAGTTCTAATGTAAAACGCTTAGTTTGGCAACCTTAGAAAATGCGCACCTTACCCCGCAAAAAAAAAGAATCTTCTATCCGCTTTCAAGTTAGATGCGCATGTTGCTAATTAGATGCCTCAGCACTTGTGAATTCAGCTCTGGATAGCATTGAGGGCAGCTGCCCTGTATAATTGGGGCTTCCGCGCCTAAGATTTACGAATGAGGATCTCGCCATTCTTCGCTCTGATTATGACTGCGTCACGCCTCGCTTGAACGGCCCACGAGCTCGCGGGTTGTTCAAGTTGCTCGGTCTTAGCATTCTATTCTTATTTCTTAGTGGCATTGCCTTTGCTCAGCAGGGCATTATCGAAGACATTCGTATTCACGGCAATCGTCGTATTCCGGCCGAATCCATTCGCGCCCGCATGTTCACGCATCCGGGAGATGTTTACGATCAGGCGGGAATGGAACGCGATTTCAACTCCTTATGGAACTCGGGCTATTTTGACGACCTTCGTATTGAGCGCGAAGAAAGCCCGAAAGGCTGGATCGTTCACGTCTACGTTAAGGAAAAACCGACCATTCGCGAAATCAAGTACATTGGGCTCACTGCGGTTTCGCAAAGCGACGTGCTGGACAAGTTCAAGGAACACAAGGTCGGATTGAGCCAGGAAAGCCAGTTCGATCCCACGCGCGTGAAGAAGGCGGAAGTATTGCTGAAGGAACTGCTCGCCGCACACGGTCATCAGTTCGCTACCGTCACCACCGAGATTCGGCAGATTCCACCTGCCGCGGTTGGCATCACCTTTATTATTAAGGAAGGCCCAAAGGTAAAAGTCGGTCAGATTAAGTTCGAAGGCAACAAGAAGGTGCCTTCGAAGTACCTGCGCAGTGCGATGCGTAACCTCAGCCCGAAGGGGATTCCACATTCGATCATTCTGGAGAACCTTTTCGCGCGCACTTTTGATGCCACTAAATTGACGGAAGACGCCGAGCGTGTACGCTTTGCCTATCAAGACAAGGGCTATTTCAAAGCGATTGTTGAAGACCCGAAAACAAAGATTCGCGACGTTACCGGAGTCTCTTGGAAATCCCCCCTTAAGGCGCGTAAGGGCAAAGTAGTAGATATCACGGTCCCGGTTGAAGAGGGTGATCGCTATCGACTGAAGGAGATCACCTTTACCGGCACAAAGGCCATTTCCAATACGGCCACTCTGCGTCGGCTTTTCAAGATAAAAGACGGCGATTGGTTCAATCGGACCGAGATCAGCAAAGGTCTGGAAGAACTTCGTAAGGCTTACGGAGCGCTCGGCTACATCAATGAAACCAACGTGCCGAACACGGAAATCGACGAAGAACACAAGGCGATCACGCTGAAAATCGACGTTGATGAAGGCAAGCAGTTCTTCGTGCGCCGCATTGAGTTCTCGGGCAATACGACCACGCGCGACAAGGTTATCCGTCGCGAACTCTCCCTCGAAGAAGGGCAGGTCTACAACTCCCGCCTCTGGGAACTCAGCCTTCTGCGTTTGAACCAGTTGAACTACTTCGAGAGCCTGAAACCGGAACAGGATTCAGAAGTTCATCAGGACGTCGCCGAAAGCACCGTTGATATCAACCTCAAGGTCAAGGAAAAGGGCAAGAACTCCCTTGGCCTGAATGGAGGCCTCAGCGGATTTGCTGGAGCTTTTGTCGGCGTGACTTACGAGACCAATAACTTTCTTGGACTCGGAGAGACACTGTCGCTTTCCGCCTCACTGGGAAACTTTCAGCGTAGCGTGATGCTTGGCTTTACTGAGCCATATCTTTTCGATAAGCCAATTCAGCTCGGCTTCACGGTCTATACGCGCGAATATAAGTACGACCAGATTCAACAAGCGGGCCTTTTTGGCGGGCAAAGACTGGATTTTTCGCAGGCCTTCGCGAACTCGCTGCAGAATTATTCACAATCGAGCACCGGTTTCACGATTTCCACTAGCTACCCGCTTCACCGCTCGTTTAAGCGCTTTGCGATGACCTACTCGTTTGATAATTCGAGTATCACCACCTATTCAGAAGCATCTCAGCTGCTTTTCGAGTTTTTGGCATTCCGAGAGGTAACCGGTAAGGCTGCTCTGCAGGGGATTACGACCAGTAAGATAGTGCCCAGCTTCACCAGCAGCACCATTGACAATCCCATGCGCCCGCACACCGGTCATAGCTACTTTATAGGCATGGACATCGCCGGCCTTGGCGGTAATGTGAGGCAAGTCCGTCCGATTGGCGAGTACAAAATGTTCCTGCCAATGAAGGGGCTTCACCGGCATAAAGATGGCTTGCAGACCCTGGGTATCCGCTTGCAGGCATCGTTTCTCACCGGGTATGGCGGCAGGACGGCTGCTCCCTTCGAACGCTTTTTCCTAGGTGGCGACACCGATCTGCGCGGCTTCGATGTTCGCGGGATTTCACCAATTGCGTTCATGTCAGACAAAGTTACCGTGCCCTTAACGAGTCCCGATGGCAATCTGGTTCCTGTTGATCCGAATAATTCGCGGGCGGGTACTTTGGGCGTGACGATTCCCATCAACCGCATCGTGTATCCAGGTGGTGATACAAGCCTTGTCAGCAACATCGAATACCGCATCCCGATCGTTGGTCCGGTAACACTTGCGCTGTTTGCCGATACGGGCATGAACATGGCCCTGCGCCCGTCCCAGTTGCGTCTCAGCGGCCAGGGATTGGGCGACATACCCTTCGGTTGCGCGGGAACTCCAATACTTTCAGGGGACAATGCCACCTGCACCGGCACGCAGTTTCTAGCCTTCAATCAGAACCTCAGGCCGGTTAACGGCACTAACTATCAGGTACGCATGTCGACCGGAGTAGAGTTTCAGGTAACCTTGCCAGTGTTCAACGCCCCCCTTCGGGTTTATTACGCGTACAACCCGTTGCGTGTGGATTTAACGGCAACGGCACCGGCCACGATCACGCGCGATATGTTTCCAGCTGGTGGAGCGGGAACTTATACCTACCTGAAGGCTCTGGCTGATTACAACCCATCGTTTACTATCAGAGAGCCTAGGAAGACGCTCCGTTTCACCGTGGCGACTACGTTCTAGTGAGCTTGTGAAATCTTCGGGAAATGGGGCGGAGAGTTGTTGCTGTTTGACGCTGTTTTTCCCGCAACCTATAATCGGGACCAGCCGCGGGAAGAATTTTTCGATCAGGGTTGGAGCTGGAGCGTGTGCAGCTCGCTCGCTTGCTGAAAGGTTTCCGCGGAATCTTCGTAAACTCCAATAGGAGTTGAGGCTAACCCCCATGAATCGCAACTTTGCACGTTTGATCCCGGCCCTGGCGCTGGCACTCGTTCTCGGTACCCCCGCGTTTGCCCAAACTGCTTCCGCGGCATTCCCGGTTACAAAGGTCGGCATCGTCAATATTCAAGCTGCCATCGTGAATTCAAACGAGGGTCAGCGTGACTTCGAAGCGCTTCAGAAGAAATTTGATCCAAAGCGCATCGAACTCGAAACCCTGAACAAGGAAGTTGACGACCTTCAGAAGAAGCTCAGCACTCAGGGCGACAAGCTCAACGACGATGCTCGTAACGATCTTCTCAAACAGATCGACGCCAAGAAGAAGACTCTGCAACGCAACTACGAAGACGCCAACACGGACATTCAGGCGCAGCAGAATGAAATTGCCAACCGCATCGGCCAAAAAATGGTCGAGGTCCTGGACAAATATGCCAAAGACAACAGCTATACGCTGGTTCTTGATGTTTCCGGCCAGGCAAGCCCGGTTCTATGGGCTGCAAGCTCGGTCGACATCACCAAGCCGATTGTAGATGCGTATAACGCAAAATCCGGCATTGCTGCTCCAGTGAGGCCCATTAAACCCGCCGCTCCGAGTAGCGGCAGACCCGCTGTTCCCGCACCGGCAAAGTAGGGTCAATTGGACTCAAGCGCCGCCCCGCAAAGGGGCGGCTTTTACTTTCTCCGAACATTGAATAGCGCTTCAATGCGGGAACGAACGGCACTCCCAAAGTGTGGAAAAACTGTGCGGAATTCAGGAGAATTCGATTGTGAACAGCGCAACTGCAGGAAATTCGGAAGGGGAAAACTTTGAAAATGAGATGCAAATGTCACATAAATAGTGACTTACAAGGTGGGCGGTATTTGTCTTGACGCCACGAACAAAACCCTTGGGAAGGATTGTTTCCGAAGGGTTTTGCACAGTTCACGATTTTGTCCGAGCGCGCTTCAGTGTGTGTTGCCGGTGATGTCTTCCCAAACAGGTGGCTTGCAACTAAGAAAATCAGCTTTCCTCGCTGGTCACTTTCAGCACGGCAAGGAACGCTTCTTGCGGAATATCCACTTTACCGATTCGCTTCATCCGGCGTTTGCCTTCTTTTTGCTTTTCGAGCAGCTTGCGTTTACGTGAGATGTCGCCACCGTAGCATTTCGCGATCACGTTCTTACGCAGCGCTGCAACGGTTTCGCGAGCCACGATTTTAGCTCCAATAGCAGCTTGGATTGCGACCTCGAACTGCTGGCGCGGAATTAGCTCGCGCATCTTCGATACCAGAGCCTTGCCGCGTTCGTAGGCGTAATCGCGGTGGACAATAATCGAAAGCGCATCCACCGGATCACCGGCGACGAGAATATCCAGCTTCACCATTGGCGACTCCCACCACCCCGAGAGGTGGTAATCGAGCGAGGCATAGCCGCGCGAGACCGTCTTCAGGCGATCATAGAAATCAAGCACGATTTCGTTCAGCGGAAGTTCATAGGTCAGCATCACTCGGCTGGAGCCCACATATTCGAAGTTCTTCTGCTTGCCGCGTTTCTCCTCGACCAGCTTCAGAATCCCCCCGACGTATTCTTCCGCAGTAAGGATCATCGCTGTGATGATCGGCTCCTTGACCCTCTCGATGAGAGTTGGATCGGGCCAGCGCGAAGGGTTATCGACCTCCATGGTCTCGCCACTGGTGAGCGTAACCATGTACCGCACGCTCGGCGCTGTGATGATGAGGTCCAGGTTGTACTCGCGCTCCAGCCGCTCCTGGATGATCTCCATGTGAAGCAGGCCCAAAAACCCGCAGCGGAATCCAAAGCCGAGCGCAGCCGAACTCTCCGGCTCGAAGAAGAACGAAGCGTCGTTGAGGCGCAGCTTTTCCAATGCGTCGCGCAGTAATCCGTGTTCATGCGCATCAACCGTGTAGAGACCGGCAAAGACCATTGGCTTGATGTCTTCAAAGCCGGGCAGAGCTTCGATTGCGGGCTTGTCCGCGTCGGTGATCGTGTCACCGATCTTCACATCGGCCACGGTTTTGATCGTGGCGAAGAAGAATCCGACCTCCCCTGCGGTAAGCTCTTTGATCTCCTGCGCTTTTGGCGTCGATACTCCCATGCTGTCCACGAGGAACGTCATGCCCTGAGCCATCAGCTTGATTTTCTGCCCTTTGTAAAGACGTCCGTTGATCACGCGAGCGAGCACGCCCACACCGCGATAGCTGTCAAACCATGAGTCAAATATAAGCGCTTGCAGCGGCGCATCAATGTAGCCCTTCGGCGGAGGAATGCGATGCACGATCTGCTCAAGCACTTCAATAACGCCCTCGCCGGTCTTTGCGCTGATGGGCAGGGCGCCGGAAGCGTCGAGGCCCACCGCGCTCTCGATCATTTCCTTGGTGCGCGGGACGTCGGAGCTGGGCAGATCAATTTTGTTGATGACTGGAATGATTTCAAGTCCGTGATTAATGGCGATGTAGCTATTGGCAAGGGTCTGCGCTTCCACACCCTGCGTTGCATCGACGACGAGCAGCGCGCCTTCGCAGGAGGCCAGCGAGCGGGAAACTTCGTAAGAGAAGTCAACGTGCCCCGGCGTGTCGATCAGATTAAGCTGATAGGTCTTGCCATCTTTCGCTTGGTACATCATGCGGACGGCGTGAGCCTTAATCGTAATGCCGCGCTCGCGCTCGAGATCCATGGCGTCGAGCACCTGCTCCTGTCCAGCCATCTCGCGGGCAGAAAGCGAGCCGGTGATCTCCAGCATGCGGTCGGAAAGCGTGGTCTTGCCGTGGTCAATGTGGGCGATGATCGCGAAATTTCGAATTAAGGTGCGGTCCATGCTTTGCTTTCAAAATCCAGACGCCCGCGGAAGTGCGAGGCTCGGTGAGGCTAGCCTCATTCTACCATTTGCGCTGATTAGCGATTTTGTCCGCTAAGACAGCAGTTTAGCCGGAAAATACCGGGGTGAGTCATTGGCCTGACGCGCCCAACGAAGTGACTGCCCTGCCCGCAACCATTCCGGAAAAACAAGGATCGAAGCTGAGAGGAGGCTGCTGTGCAAAAACCTATTATGGTGCTCGTTGTCGTGCTCTTGACGTTGACCATTTCCGGGTTCGGGCAGGCTCACTCCGCCGGAACTGTGTTTTTCGGATACGCGTACAATCGTGGCGAGACCGGGCTCAGCGGTCGGGGGAATTTGAACGGTTGGGACGCTGCACTCGAAGGAAAGATATTCCCTTTTATTTCGGGTGTTGCCGATGTGGGTGGACAGTACGGCAACGTTCATGTTCCATTCGCCGGGGGGACATCAAAGGCGCGGGTGACAAGCTTTCTGTTTGGGCCGCGTGTCTCGGTTTCAATAGGCAAGTTTAGGCCGTTTGCACACGCGCTCTTCGGTGGCTCGCACTTGAGTGAATCGGATGCGATCTCGAACAGCCAGACCGCATTTGCGGACGCATTCGGCGGAGGTATCGATTACTTTCTGTTTCCGCGGGTAAGCTGGAGATTGCAGGGAGACAGCCTGCAAACCCGCTTCTATGGCAGGTCGCAGAATGATTTTCGATTTGTTACCGGCGTGGTTGTGAAGTTCTAAAATAAAAAACGAAATCCCGGTTGCGCTGCGACCGAATCAGGCACTAAGCTCCGGACTTCCTGGAGACCGCAACCGTGTGTACAGCAGCGCTCGTTGCACATTGCGCACCGCTTACCTGCCCATTCCAGCCCAAACCTTGGGCCTTTGTAGCTGTTCCTGCAGATACTTCCTGGCATGATCTCGGAAGCATTTTCTTTTACTAAATCGTGCTGCTGCGGAACGATTGTAGCTACGTGAGTATCTGGAGAAAATAAGCGATTCGCTCTGATAAACTTGAAGTTTCAACGCTGAGGAAACTTCCGTCTTATGCCGCACGAATTATCGAAAGCCTATGATCCCGCCGAGATAGAGAAGCGCTGGGCCGAGTATTGGGTCAGCGAGAATCTGTTCCACATCGAAACGCCCAAAGATGGCTCAAATGCCTATACCTTGCTGCTGCCTCCGCCGAATGTAACCGGCCGCCTGCACATGGGGCACATGCTCAACCACACCGAGATGGATATTCTTGCCCGGTGGCAGCGCATGTTGGGCAGGGACTCGATGTGGCTGCCCGGAACCGATCACGCTGGAATCGCCACGCAGATGATGGTCGAACGGCAGTTGGCCAGCGAGGGCAAGAAGCGTCAGGACCTTGGCCGCGAAGCCTTTCTCGAACGCGTCTGGGAGTGGAAGGAACAGTACGGCGGATACATTCTGGAGCAGATGAAGCGCCTGGGCGATTCCGTTGATTGGTCGCGAGAATTCTTCACCATGGACGAGCAGCTCTCTCGCGCCGTGCGCGAGGCTTTTGTGCGCTTCTGGGAAGAGGGCCTGATATATCGTGGCACCTACATCGTGAACTGGTGTCCGCGCTGCATGACCGCGCTCAGCGATCTGGAGGTTGTTCACGACGAAACGCAGGGTAAGCTCTGGGAGATTCGCTACCCCGTCGTCGACCTCCCCGGTGAATCTGTGGTGGTCGCCACCACCCGTCCAGAGACGATGCTGGGCGACACGGCGGTCGCGGTCAATCCGCTCGACGAACGCTACGCGCACCTACACGGCAGGAAGGTGAAACTGCCGCTGGTTGGCCGCGAGATTCCGATCATTCTAGACGATATGGCGCAGCTTGAATTCGGTACCGGCGCCGTCAAGGTGACGCCCGCTCACGATCCCAATGACTTCGAGGCTGGCAAGCGTCATGGACTTGAAGAACTCGTGGTCATGGACGAAACCGGGCACATGAACGACAACGCCGGCGCATACAAGGGGCTGGAGCGTTATGCGGCGCGCGAGCGCGTAGTCGCCGACCTGGAAGCTTGCGGCGCGCTGGTCAGCGTGAAGGACTACACGGTGCCGCTCGGCAAATGTGACCGCTGCAAGACCGTCGTGGAGCCGCGCATCTCCACCCAATGGTTCCTCGCCGTGAACAAGGCAACCAAGGATGGACGGCCTTCACTGGCGCAGGTGGCGCGCGATGTGGTGAACGATGGTCGCATCAAATTCACCCCTGAAAACTACAAAGCGATTTACCTGCAATGGATGGAGAATATCCACGACTGGTGCATCTCGCGTCAGCTCTGGTGGGGCCATCGCATTCCGGCGTGGCACTGCGCGGATTGCAACGGAATCACGGTCCAGCGCACCGATGCAGCGAAGTGCGCACACTGCGGCAGCGCAAAGATCGAGCAGGACACGGATGTGCTGGACACCTGGTTTAGCTCCGGGCTGCTGCCTTTCTCTGCTCTCGGATGGCCGGAAAAGACAGCGGATTGCGATGCCTTTTATCCCACGTCAACACTGGTCACGGGCTTTGACATTCTGTTCTTCTGGGTTGCCCGCATGATTATGCTTGGCTGCCATTTCATGGATGAGCAGAAGGAAGACAAGCGCGACGTTGTGCCTTTCCGCGAGGTTTACATTCACGCGCTGGTGCGCGATGCCGAGCGCAACAAGATGTCCAAGACCAAGGGCAACGTCGTCGATCCTATCGGCGTGATCGAAAAATTCGGCACCGACGCCGTTCGCTTCACGCTGGCCGCAATGGCCGCGCCGGGAACCGACATCGCTTTCAGCGAGAGCCGCACCGAAAGCTATCGCGCCTTTGCCAACAAGATCTGGAATGCCGCACGTTTCCTCTTCATGAACGTGGACCGGGCTGCCGAACAGAACGTCTGGTCCCTCAGTGAATTCGCCGCCGAAGCGAATGCCAAAGACGCAGTCGGACTGAAGGGATTCGCCTCGGCAACGCTTGAAGACCGCTGGATTCTTTCGCGCTTCAACCGCGTCGCGGGCGAAGTGACGGCAGCCCTCAAGGAGTATCGCTTCCACGAGGCGGCGCACGTGATCTATCACTTCTTCTGGGGCGAGTATTGCGACTGGTACGTGGAACTCGTAAAGCCGCGTCTGCTCTCAGAGGATCGGGAGGAAGCGCGAGCAGCCTTCGCCAACACCGTCCGGGTCTTCGAGGGCGCGCTGCGCATGCTGGCGCCGTTCATGCCGTTCATCACCGATGAGATCTGGAGCGCCGTTTACGACGGAAAGACACCGCTCAAATCCATCGCCCTGGCTGCCTATCCCGAAACCGATGAAGCGCAACTGGATGCCGATGCCGAGCGCGACATGGGGATTCTGCAGGATCTGATCGTTTCGGTGCGCAACATCCGCGCCGAGTTGAAAATTGGGCAAAAAGAGAAGTTGCCAATTCAGGTCTTTGCGGAAAGCGATGTCCGCGCGCTCATCGAGGCCAACACCGTCGCGTTGGAGCGGCTGGCCAATGTCTCCGCGCTGACGTTTGTCGATGAGTCGCTGGCCAAGGCCACCAACTCTCGCGCCACCGCGCGCTTTGAGGTGCGTCTGGTCTACGAGCAGAAGATCGACGTTGAGGCCGAAACTGCGCGTGCGACCAAGGATCTTGAGAAGCTGGAAAATGAATATCAGCGCAACACCAGTCAACTGAACAACGAAGGCTTCCTCGCGAAAGCTCCTGCAAAAGTTGTCGAAGGCTTGAAGACGCGTCGTGTCGAGCTGGAATCGCTGATCGAAAAATCCAAGGCGCGGCTCTCCGAACTGAGCGCGGCGCAGTAGGGGAAGGAACGGCAGATGAACTGGAATAGCAGGCGGATCACCGCCATTCTCTCGAACGCGTTGCTGGAGGACCAGGCTACGCGCGACGCTACGACCTTGGCGGCTATTGATCCAGAACAGAAGGCAATGGCGACCATCCTTGCCAAAGAGGACTGCGTGCTGGCCGGTATCGGGGGTGTGCAGCGTATTTTTGAAGTTTTCGCTGAGCTTGAGGGCGTTTCGCGAGCTTATCCCGAGGTAAGCATTCCGCAGGAAGTCTTCGATGGCGTTCGTCTGCGCAAAGGCGAGTCCGTTGCGTGCATCCGCCATAATGCGCGTGTGCTGTTGAGCTGCGAGCGGATCATCCTGAACTTGCTGCAGCATTTGAGCGGCATTGCCACGATCGCCCGACAGTACGTTGATGCCGTCGAAGGAACGGGCGTAAAAATCCTCGACACGCGCAAAACCGTTCCCGGCCTGCGCCTGCTGGAAAAATATGCTGTGCGCTGCGGCGGCGGTTTCAATCATCGGCTGGATCTTTCCGACGGAATCCTCGTCAAGAACAACCATATCGATCTTGCCGGTGGAGTACGCATCGCCATCGAGCGTGTATTGGCAAATCGCCGGGGCGAGCAACCGATCGAGGTGGAAGTGCGAAATATGCAGGAACTGGAAGACGCTCTGAAGTATGGAGCTGAGTCCATCCTGCTCGATAACATGACTCCGGCGCAGACGCGCGAGGCCGTAGCGCGAGTTCGCCGGGAGGCCCATTCCATGAAGATCGAATCCTCCGGCGGAATCACCTTGGAAAACGTGCGGCAGTATGCCGAGGCCGGGGTGGACTACATCTCTGTCGGCGCGCTCACTCACTCGGCAAGGGCAGTGGATTTGAGCATGAGAATTCAGTCCGCCTGAGCGCGTTCCTCAATTCCATAAAGCAACGGGCACGGAATCATCCGTGCCCGTTGCTTTCTCACTCGCCGCAAAATCCAGTTAGTCCTCGCGGGCTAGCTCGCGCATGATCGCCTTCACCAGTAATTTCTTGAAACGGTCAAAAACGCGGTCCACTGCCTTGTTGATTTTTTCTTCATCAAAGAGTTCCGGAGAAGAAGAAATACTTTCCACCGGGGTCTCGGGCTCGCTTTGCGCCGCCTCGGGTTGCTGCAGCTCTCGTAAATCTAGCTCTGGCTCTGGCTCCGTTTCGACGTGTGCAGCCGCGGGTTCGGGCAGAACTAATTCTGATTCGGTGTGCTCAACCTTTGGCCCAGCCTGCGGTTCTTCAAAGAGTGCGACCTCACAGGTGAACTCCTGTGGCTCCGACTCTGTCGGCTCTGGCGCTGCAACCGCTGCTTCGAGCGGAACCGATGAAAGAAGATCGATACTTCCAGGATGTAGATCCGTACAGAGGCCAATCGAATCCGCTACGCCTGTTTCTGCCGCTTCCTCCACGCATTCGTTCGCAGCCCATTCCGTCTCAAGAGAGTCTTCCAGGAGAGGGTCGCGTTCAGGAATTCTCGAAGCTGTAGTCTCCGGGCTTTCTTCCTTGGCCAGATTCGAATTGATCTCCGCGTGGCCGAAGTCTTCATTTTGGCCAGTGGAAAGCTCAAACTCGGAGTCTGGTTCCACATCATCGGAATGGTAGTCCGAGAGACTAGCCAAGCTCGGAAGCAGATCGATATCAGGTTCGGCTGAATTAGATTCGGCTGACGCGATGGAAAGATTCTCTGCGGGAGCTGGCTCGACCAAACTTAAAAGCTCTTCAAAATCCTCTGGCTCGGCTTCCTCGTCGACGGATGATGGCGAGGCGATGTCAGTGGCGCTGACGTTTGCGGGAGGTGCTTCGAGAATAATCACTTCCAATTCAGCAGCGCCAGATTCAGCAATCCCGGAGATGCGCGGTTGAACAGTTTTAGGCCCAGACTCAACGGGGAATCTGCCTGCCTCGGCTGCCGCAGGTGTTAGCGGCGATTCCTGCTCAACCGCGATTTCCGTTGCGGAGCTATAAGGGGCGGGTGCTGGTTCCAAAACGAACTCGCCGGCCGAAAATGCGCTCTCTACGGCGCCAGAGTGCGAGGCAGTTGGCGGAAGATCGTCAAATGCAGAGGCGCTGAAAGCGATGTGCTTGGCATCTGGATTAAAAGCCAGGCTCTCCGAGCCAACCAAATCATCAGTCGGGCTATGTTGCTCGACAACGTAGCTCCCAAACAGCTCTTCATCCTTCACCGCTTCTTGGCCGCCATTGAAAAAAGGTTCATGCGGTTCGCCGTCCAGGGAGGGCTTAGCGGACTGCTCGGTCGCTGACGCGGCCAGATCGACAACCTGCGGCTGCGATGTATTTGCCGCGAGGTTTTGACGCGGAGAGGTTACCGTGTTTGCGGAGGCGCTTGCTACGGCTGCCTTGGCGTTTGGCGCCCCGATCAGGCTGCGCACGGCAGAAACCAGCTCAGCACCTGCAAACGGCTTCACAACGACTGCATTCGAGCGGACACGTTCACCATCTTCCGGACGGAAGGGCTCCAGTTTGCCAACGGTCAGGATCACTGGCAGTGAAGCAGTAGCGGCGCTGCCGCGCAGACGTTCGCATATCTCCAGTCCCGTGTAGCCGGGCATGAAAATATCAAGAATCGCGATGTCAGGCGCGGCTTCGGCGATTTTGCGGAGCGCCTCTAACCCGTTACCAACCGTCTGCACATCGTAACCGGCATCAATAAGAATTTTCTTGCCCATGTTCTGGGCGGGAACGCTGTCATCAGCTAGAAGGATATTGAGAGGCACGTTGCATCCTGAGTCGCATAGATTCTGGGAAACTAAATTGCCACGTTACCTCGTTCGCAGCGCAAGGTCAACGCATGTGAGCAGCCGGTCGGAGAAAAAACAACTAACAGGTCAGTACCCTTTTGGATCCCAAAAACATCTCTTCCTGCCAGACAAAATCTGAGCACAACAAAGCTCTCGAAAAATCGAGAGCTTTGTTGTGCAGTCCCGGAACCAGATTGATTCCTCAGCTCTTCAAGCCCTTGGTAAATTCCCTGGCTAGTTCGAATTTCGTGCGGAATTCAGGGCTCGTCAGGCATCCGCGCAATTCCCGCAGTTCGGCTTCAATGTTTTCCAGTGCCTCGGCTATATTGGCCTGATTGCTGTCTGCAATTTGCTCCCACATGACGGGATCGCTCTCGGCCAGGCGCAGCATGGTTCGCAGGCCACCAGCATGTGCCTGCAACGCCGGGTTACCGCTGCCAAAAGTTTTCCGCAATGTCAGCGACAGTGCGGTGGAAAGCAACTGCGGGAGATGGCTGGTGTAGGCCAATGTGTGATCATGCTCTTCGGGAGTGCTGAAAATGATGTGCGCGCCGATTGTCTCAAGAGCCGAGATCAAACAGCGATGCACGGGAAGCATCTCGCCCGCCAGCGGGGTCAGCACCCACCGACAGCCCTTGTAGAGATCGGCGGAAGCATGCGCCAGTCCCGAAACCTCACGCCCCGCCAGCGGATGTCCGGGGAGTACGCGCTCATTCGCGGCCGAGCCGAAGGTTTCGCGGGCTGCGGCGGCAAAGGCCTGTTTTGTGCTGCCCACGTCGGTCACCAGCGCACCGGGTTTCAGTCGCGGCGCAACCTGCTTGAGCAGCTTAATGCTGGTTTCAACCGGCGTGCAGAAAAAAACAAAATCACTGCCCCTGACCGACTCGCCGGCATCCACCGAGCCTGAGTCGATCACGCACATTTCTCGCGCCTGACGCAGCCTCTCCTCGCGGCCGCACCCCACAATGTGCGCGGCCAATCCGGCGCGGCGCAACGCGAGTGCCAGAGAGCCTCCCATCAAACCGAGACCGATGACTGTAACCCGGTTCAGAGTCACGAACGCTCCAGGATATCCGGAGATTGCAGTCTGCGCATGGCGGCAAGAATTGCGGTGTAGATCGTTGCCAACTCCTCGTCCGGCAGCGGCCCGTTGTTGTGACTCGCCACGTTGGCGAATACGACCGCCTCGCGCTTGGGTTCATAAACCGCCATGTGGTTCTGCTGCTTATAACGGCCAATTTCCAGTACGATTTTGGCCCGTTGGTTAAACAACTCAACTAGCTGTTTGTCGATTGAGTCGATATCCGAGCGAAATTTGTTCAGATCGGTCGTTGCCATTTCACTCCCTCTCCATTCATTGTCCGTACTGCTTCACCCACGCATCCTGCTCGGCCTGCAAGCTCTTGTCGATCCAGCCAATATATGTGCGCCCGTTCTGGTCTTTGCCCACCCAGACCCGCGTGGATGGTTCAATGTGGCTTTCGCCACTAGCGAGCGAGAGGCTTTGCCCCGCTTCCACTGCGGCGCGCGCGGTAGCAAGATCGGCGGGATAGAACTGAGAGGTCATCAGGCGATCATTGAAAAACGTAAGCATTAGCTCGCCGGTCTGTCCCTCCACTCGCGCGTTCTTTTTGGAAATCACGAGCAACCGATAGGGTGGGCGCGTGTCGCTGGGCAGAGGCTTGCGATCTTCAACAGTGTCGAAGTTCCCGGCCATTATGTCGAGCGTGCGCTCCACTTTTTGAAGGCTCTGTCCGCTGTATAGCTCTCCCGCCAGTTTGCTCGGTTTGAATTTTTTTTCCGCGCCTCGCTTGCACGAGGCCGCAAGAAATAGAACGAGAGCCAATGCGAAAAAGAACAGCTTTCTATCGTTCGTCATATCGCTGCCGGACAGTATAAATTCACTGAACCAGAGTTGCGAGACCCGCTCGCCCATCGCCGTTTAGTCATCTTGCTCCTGATTGTATTCCCCTGAAAAGCTTACTCGCCATGAATCGCTGCTTTTCCGGCTGTGTCCTTTGTCTCTGCTGCTGCATCCAACTGAGAGTACCATCAGGCGTAAAACTAAACTTCTCGCGCCCGCAGCGCGCGCCTAGGAGTCAACGAATGCAAAGATCGTCACAAGCCCATTGGCAGGGTGGATTGAAGGATGGACGGGGAACCCTCACTACAGATAGCGGAGTCCTCTCACAAACACAGTACTCATTCGGCACCCGTTTTGAAAACGGCAAGGGCACCAACCCCGAGGAACTCATCGCGGCCGCGCACGCAGGATGCTTCTCCATGGCGCTCTCCGCCGAACTGGACAAGGTTGGGTTGAAGGCTGACGCCATCGACACCAAGGCCGCACTCACCTTTGAAAAAACGGATGCGGGCTTCAGCATCACCAAGATTCACCTCGAACTCCGCGCCAAAATTCCCAATGCCGACGAGGCCAAATTTCAGAAAGCCGCCGCTGACGCGAAGGCCGGATGCCCGGTTTCGCGCGTGCTGAACGCGGCGATCACTCTGGATGCAAAGTTGGTGTAACCAGCATCGCAGCAGACAAGGCTCGGCTGATGCCGGGCTTTTTCTGTGAAGCTTTATTATTCGTCCACTATAGGCAAACGCCTTGTGCCTTCCCATCATCCATACCTGAGCAGGATTTATTTCTGGGCTGGACTAGGGAAGCGGATGGTGCGTCTTTGAAGATCACACTCTTCGGTCTGACTCTGTCGTCATCCTGGGGCAACGGTCATGCCACTCCTTATCGTGCAATTCTCCGTGCGCTGCATCGTCTCCGGCATCGCTCAACGTTTTATGAGCGCGATGTTCCCTACTACGCCCGGCATCGTGACCTCGTTCGATGCAACTACTGCGAGCTTAAGCTCTACTCCGCTTGGGAGGACATCCGAGAGCAGGCGCTCGCCGAAGCTGCCGAGTCCGACGTTGTAATCACAGCGAGCTACGTCCCCGAAGGTGCAGTCATAGCCGATGAGTTGCTGTCACTCGACGGTCCTTTGCGCGTTTACTACGATCTGGATACGCCGGTCACCTTGAATCAGCTGATCGAAGGCGATCTCGACTATGTGCGCGCCGGGCAGCTCTCACAGTTTGACCTGGTGCTCTCCTGGACAGGCGGCGAGGCGCTGCTGGCGCTGGATCGCGATTTTGGTGTAAGAATTGCGCGCCCGATTTTTGGCTGTGTGGATCCCGATATCTACTGGCCGGTACTGCCTCGTCCTGACTTGCGTTGTGAACTCAGCTATATGGGTACCTGGGCTGCGGATCGGCAGGCCAAGCTGGAGGAAATGTTCTTGCGGCCTGCATGCTTGCGCCCGGCATCGACGTTCCTGCTTGCTGGTTCGCTTTATCCACCCGAGTGGCAGTGCCCCTCAAACGTGCGGCGCTCCGAGCACATCCCACCCATGGATCATTCGGCGCTCTACTGCTCTTCCCGCCTCACACTTAACCTGACAAGGGAAACGATGGCAGCTTCGGGCTTTTGTCCCTCGGGACGTTTCTTTGAAGCCGCCGCATGCGGTGCACCGATTGTTACCGATTGGTTTCGCGGACTTGATTCGTTTTTTAAACCGGGGAAGGAACTGCTGGTTGCCAGTAGCGCCGAGGAAGTCATGCGCGCAATGGATCTGCGCGACGCAGACTTGCTCCGCATGGCCCGCCGTGCCCGCGAGCGTACGCTGGACGAGCACACCGGATATCAACGCGCACTCACGCTGCTGGCTGCCTTTGATGCGGCCCGTTCTGCCGACCAGCGCAAGTCTGAGATGGAGGCCGCATGATAGGCATAATTCCGGCTGCCGGAGCTGGGCTGCGAATTCAACCACTGGGGTGCAGCAAGGAGCTTTTGCCGGTTGGCTCACGTGACATTGAGGGCGTCGAGCGGCCCAAGGCCGTTTCCGAGTACCTGGTGGAGCGCATGATTGCTGCCGGCGCCCGCCGTATTTGTATGGTGATTTCGGCGGAGAAGAGCGATATTGTGCGCTACTATGCCGCGCGCGACTATGCCGCGGAGATTTTCTACGCCGTACAGCGGCGGCCACGCGGCCTGTGCGATGCGCTCTTCCGCGCCGAGAGCTTCGTGCATGCGGAAGAGCCGGTGCTGATCGGCCTTCCTGATACCATCTGGTTTCCTGAAAACGCTTTTCACGCCTCCGTGGAGCAGGGGCCGGGCGTGAACCTTGTGCTCTTTCCCGTCAAGGATCCCAGCGCTTTCGATGCCGTTATCTGCGATGACAGGGGCTACGTCGAACGCGTGGAAGTGAAGCAGCCGAACCCTGGCTCGCATTGGATCTGGGGAGCTGTTACCGCATCGGGACGGGCTTTCCATGACCTCCGCATGCTCTGGGAGTCGCGCCATCGGGAGGATGAGTATCTAGGCCATCTGCTGAACGCCTACATCGCCGCCGGAAACCCCGTGAGCGCCACTGCAAATGGCGAACACTACATGGACGTAGGCACGATTGAGGGTTATCATCGTGCGCAGGATTATCTACGGACGCGAAACCGTCAGTCAGGCGAACTCAGGTCAACCGAATTTAAATCCGGCGCAGCATGATTCTGTGACTTGCGGTCATGCGCTCCGCATCGAGGCTTTAAGGCTACCGTTATGGATAGTAACCGCCCTTCTTTGGAAACTCGTAAACTCGGAAACTCAGATCTCGAACTCACGCTGATCGGTTTTGGCGCGTGGGCAATTGGCGGCGGCAACTGGGAATATGGCTGGGGCCCGCAGGATGACCGCAAATCCGTGGAGGCGATACTACGTGCGCTTGAAGGCGGGGTGAACTGGATCGACACAGCGGCAGTTTATGGCCTGGGTCATTCAGAGGAGATTGTGGCCGATGCCCTGGCTGCAACTTCGAACAAGCCCTACATCTTCACCAAGTGTTCGATGTGTTGGGATGCAAATCGCCAAATCTATCGCAGCTTAAAGAAAGACTCTTTGCGGGAGGAGTTGGAGAGTTCGCTGCGGCGGTTGAAACTGGACGCGATCGATCTCTACCAGATTCATTGGCCCGATCCCGCGGTGGATATCGAGGAAGGATGGGAGGCTCTGGCGCGCTTCAAGGAAGAAGGGAAGGTGCGCTATATCGGTGTTTCGAACTTCAATGTGGAGCAGATGAAGCGGGCACAGAAGATTGCGCCGATTACTTCCCTGCAGCCGCCGTATTCGCTGGTGAGACCGGCGGTAGAAAAGGAAATCCTGCCCTTCTGCAAGGAGAACAACATTGGCGTAATCAACTACGCGCCAATGGCAAGCGGACTGCTCACAGGCAAGATGACGGCCGAACGCATAGCTGGAATGCCCGAGGACGACTGGCGCCGCAGCGCTCCGCAATTCAATGAACCGCAACTTACGCGCAACCTGAAGCTGGTCGAGTTGCTGCGCGAAATTGGAAACGCACACAATGTGCAGCCGGGAGTAGTGGCAATTGCCTGGACGTTACGCAACCCCGCGATTACCGCCGCGATTGTGGGAGCACGCAGCGCTCTCCAGGTGGAGGGAATTCTTCCGGCGGCCACATTCCGGTTGAGCGATGAGGAGGCAGCGAGGATCAACGCCTTTATTACGGAAAATCCGGCTTAACTCACGATCTGCCCCATTTTGGAAAACACGGAATTAGCCCGCACGAAATCGTGCAGACTGCGTTTCTTGCTCAGTGCATTTTGATGAAGAGCGCGACGGCAATGGTGAAACCGACAGAGATCACGAATCGGCGCACAGCAACTCTGCCGATGCGCCGCGCGATACCGGCAGCCGCGTATCCGCCAAAGAGGGCCGCAAACATCATGGCCAGCACATACACCCAGACCACCATGTGTGAGACCGCGAACAGAATTGACGCTACGCCGTTGGTGCAGAAACCTAAAAAGCTGGTGAGCGCGCTCATCTTCAGGATGTCTTCCATTCCCATGAATGCGAGAACCGTGAGCATCATAATGCTCATGCCTGCCCCGAAGTAGCCGCCGTAAATTCCCACCATGAATTGTGCGAGAGTGGCGCAGAGGACCCAGGTAGTGCTGCGCTTGCCCTCATGGTGCGGCGTGGTCTGCAAACGGCGCTGGATGGGCGCCTGTACGCTGAAAAGCACTGTCGCAAACAGGATCAGGAACGGCACCAGGTGATCGAAAAGCGCAGCCGGTGTGCGGCGCAGAAGCAGCGCCCCAACGAGGCCTCCGATGACGCTTGGAATCGCCAGCAGAAGGAATCGTGGATTAATCTCGCGGATTTCACGCCGAAACCCCCACATGCTTCCTAAAGAGCCGGGCCAGATGGCAACCGTACTGGTTGCATTCGCAGCTATGGATGGCAACCCGAGTGCGATCAACGACGGGAAAGTTACCAGCGTGCCTCCTCCCGCAACCGAGTTGATACCCCCGGCGAGAAAAGCAGAGATCATGGCGATCAGAACGTGGGAGAGTGAAAGCGTCTGCATGCTTTCTCAAGTTTAAAGCGGGAGAGGGCAGGTGGCGAACGCGGGAAAACCAGAAAAACGAAAAGGGGCAGCATGGAGAAGCTGCCCCTTTGGGTGATAGCGGAATGTTACTAAACGGTCGCGGCCTTTGTTTGTCCCAGTTTCCGCAGTGACTCGTTGAAAGGAGCGGTGGCAACGCCGCGTTCGGTGATGATGGCTCGAATATAACGCGCTGGGGTGACGTCGAACGAGGGATTCTCGACCAGAACCCCGGTGGGGGCAATCTGTTTTCCGCCCAGGTGAGTGACCTCGGTGGCGGCGCGCTGTTCAATAGGAATTCCGGAGCCGTCCGGCGTGTCCAGATCGACGGTGGAGAACGGCGCGGCGATGTACACCGGAATACCGTGCTCGCGAGCGAGAATTGCGACCGAGTAGGTTCCGATCTTATTTGCGGTGTCACCGTTGGCCGCGATGCGGTCGGCCCCGACGATGACTGCCTGAATCTTGCCCTGCGCCATCATCGCGCCAGCCATGTTGTCGGAAATCAGAGTCACCGGAATGTTGTCTTTCATCAACTCCCAGGCGGTGAGGCGTGCACCCTGAAGGAAGGGCCGGGTTTCGTCTGCATAAACGTGAATCTTCTTCCCTGCTTCCACGGCTGCGCGGATGACCCCAAGCGCGGTGCCGTAGCCCGCCGTAGCCAGTGCTCCTGCATTGCAGTGCGTGAGCACTCCACCGGCTTCAGGCATCAGCGGAGCGCCGTTTGCTCCCATGGTGCGGTTGGTGGCGATGTCTTCAGCGTAAATGTTCAGCGCTTCATCGATGAGCGCCTGCTTGATCAGAGGAATGGGCCGGCCGCTGACTTCCTCGAATCGGCGCTGCATTCGCCGGATGGCCCAGAAGAGATTCACGGCAGTGGGACGGGTTTCACCCATGAGCCGGCAGATCTGGCCAAAGCCGTTACGAAATTCAGAGATGCAGGTCACGTCGAGGTCACGCGCGCCGAGGGCGATGCCCATGGCAGCAGCCACGCCAATGGCCGGAGCTCCGCGCACAATCATGGTGCGAATGGCATCGGCCACGTCTTCATACTTGCTGCATGTAACCCAGATTTCCTCGGTCGGCAGCTTGGTTTGGTCGATGAACAATACGCCGGAATCGGTCCACTTCAGAGTTTCAAGCACAGGTCTCTTCCAGATTGATTTTTATTAAGTGTAAACGTTTTCGGACCACTTTGCGGAATGAAACCGCAAACTAAGAGATTTGGCCGAGGCATCAAAAAATTAAACCCATCTGATATGGAACAGAGAAGCTGAAAGTGCTAAAACAAAGTTGACGCCGTAATGGCGTTTGTTGGGAGGAATACGTTGAAAAAATCCATGATCGCTCTATTGGCCGGTGTTCTGCTGCTTAGCGCCGCACTGCCGGCATTTGCCAGAAAGCACCACCACAAGCACCATCATCATCGCTCACATCACGCCGTGCAGACCGCGGAGTAGTCGAGAACGCAAGAATCAGCTTCATTGGAAAAAGCCTTCCGCTACCGCGGAGGGCTTTTTGCGTCTGCCTGCTTTATTCGGCTGGTTCCGGCGAAAGCTTGTGTTGCGCACGGAGGCCGCGCGCCATTTCGATGATTTGAATGCTGTAGCCGTCCGGGTCGAAGACAAGGGCCCAGCGGCCAAACGGCTCTTCACGTGGGCCTACGGCGATTTTGCCCAATCTATGGCGGATCTCGGCAACTGCCTTATCCAGGTCGTCAACGTAGATTCCTATGCTCATGCCCGTGGTGGGACTCACCTTCACCTCATCGCCTGGGGGATGAAGACCGATGATAATGTTGCCCGCATCGAGCTGACTCCAGTTGTCCTGCTGAATGAGAAGCTTGAGACCTAGCACGTCCCGGTAAAATGCGACGCTGCGCTCCATGTCGCGCACAACAATCATGACTATACCGAGTTTGCCAAACATCATTTGTTAGGACCTCGGGGGCACGCCTACCGCTTACGCCCATTGCATGCATCGTAATCCGCCTCGACGGTAGAGGCAATGCCGCCGTCGCCGTTTCGGTTAGGTGCGGTGGCGAAGATGTTCCGCACGCACATCCGAGGCGGTAAAGATGGAAACGAATGGCGCTCCGTTAGCTGCTCGTTCCACGGCAGCACGGCCCAGTGACTCTTCACGCTCCACCAGGCACATCACGCCCACAATTTCAAAACCAAATTCAATTGCAGCCTCAATGGCTTGCACCGTGGAGGCTCCGGTGGTGCAGACATCGTCGACGATGACGACGCGCGCGCCCTTTTCGCGAAAGCCCTCCACGCGCTGTCCGGTGCCGTGAGCCTTCTCCGATTTGCGAACCAGAAAGCCGTGAATCATTGGATGTGCGGAACTGACGCCGGGTTCAGTCGAGTGAAGGTGGGCTTCTTGGGCGCTGAGCAGGGCAACGGACACTACGACCGGGTCGGCCCCCATTGTAAGGCCGCCAATGGCCCGCGGATTCCAGCGGCGCCGCTCAATCTCATCGAGAAAAACGCGACCGGTCAGGCGCGCACCCTCGGCGTGCAGAGTGGTGGTGCGGCAATCGATATAGTAGTCGCTCGTGCCTCCACTGGAGAGCTTGAAATTGCCAAGGCGGAAGGACTGCTGAGAAAGGAGCGTGAGAAGTTGCTGACGCGCGTCTGACATGGATTTCACCATAACAAGAGGCTAACGCAAGGGGCAAGCGGGAGTTGGCGCGCTGAATCAATGAAAGTGCGTGAATCCCCGCGTATGGATGTACAAGCCGAGAAACAGTGTCGCGTTGTAACCGGCGTGCACCAGCGTGGAACAGGCAAGCGAGTGGTAGCGCCAGCGAATCATCGTCAGCATACCGCCGACGATGACGATAACCGCGACCTGGGTTCGCGCTCCCGCGAGTTGCTGGGAATGGACGGCTCCAAAGAGCAGGGATGTCATGACCAGCGAAAACAGCGGCCCCGCGCGGCGGGTCAGGGCCGGAAAGAGCAGTCCGCGAAACAGAACCTCCTCCACGAAAGGCGCGATGAGGACACCGAAAACGCTCAGCAGCCAGGCGTCGGAGGCCGTGCGCAGCATCTTGTCTACAGGGAGTTCGGGAGGGGACGGAAGGAAGTGCGCGCAAATTTGAACGGCCAGCGCCAGCAGCACGCCTTTTCCCAGAAAACCCGGCCAGCGCAGGGGCCATTGCCAGGAGAGCGCGCGGAGAAACCCTATACCGAAATGATGAGCAAAATAGCGCCAGAGCACGCCAAACACAATCAGGTAAGCGGCCAACTGCGCAGACAAAATCACGCGCGGCTGGTTGACCAGATCGGCCGTGCGGAGCTGGCTGAAGGCGGGAACGTGGTGGGCAATGACTATGGCAAACGCACCGCAGAATACGAAAAGCAGCAGCAATCCCAGAAACACAAAGATTACCTCAAGCATTCCAAAGACCGGCTCCGGCTCGGGAGCCAGCGGCCAGACACGGGGCTTGAGGTATATGGGGCGTCGCTCACCACGCGTAAACATTGGACCGATTGTACAAGAGAGCAGCTGCGGTAAAAAAATCTGGTGCAACTATGAAAAACACGAGAGCGATCTGCTTTATTCCTCGCAAATTTTTGTTGTCAGGCCAGCCTGGAGCGCCACCACTCGACCGTCAAAATATTTATGCAAAAGGCCGGTAGCTTCGAAACCCGTGCAGTGACATGGCGCGATTAACTCGACTCCAAAATCCCGAAGCTTCTCTGCTGTGGTCTTGATACGCTCTGCCGAGGCCTGAAAGAGATGCAAACCTCCGATCACGGCAACAATGCGGCGATTTCCGATCAACTCTTTCGCGTAACTCAGCGTGTTGATCAGACCTGAATGTCCGCAGCCCGTGATCAAGACCCAGCCCCGTCGGGTTTCGATCAACAGCGACTGATCGTCAATCAGCGGATCGGGCTGAGTACAGTCTTCATCCAGATAGAATCCGGCCGAGATATCTTCATAGGTGGTTCTTCTCGGTATCTCTCCGGTCACTAGTATTCCTGGGGCAATCTCCACAGGGCGCACGCAGTCGACAATATCGGGGGGTCTCAACTGCAGAGCCTGTTTGGATACCGCAGGAATTCCAATGTAGCGATGAGGAGGTGTCTCCTGTTGACGGTATTTAGCATTCAGTGCGGCGGGGTGGATGTAAAGCTTGCCATGAAAACCGCCTTCCAATAACGCTGCAATGCCCCCGGTATGGTCGTAGTGACCGTGGCTGATGACCAGGGCTTCGGCGCTTGCAACGTCTATTCCGAGCAAGCGCGCGTTTTGCAGAAGCGTATGCCCCTGGCCTGTATCGCAGAGAATGCGATGGTCGTCCGCTTCGATCCAGAGTGCGAGTCCCCATTCGCCCGGGGCGTCGGAAACGCCAGCCGTGTTTTCGACAATTGCGGTAATCTTCAGTTCGTTAATCATGCCGATATTGTGCCCTATTGCACTGCCCCTTGTTAAATGAGTGCACGATACGAGTTACTTAGTAAATAAAAAAGATTCGACCTCTGCTGAGACTGCATTGTCGCACGAGAGCTCGAACTTATATCCGAAGTACCTCGAGTTGTCCAGATATCGGATCCACGAGGGTGAAAACTCGTAAAGATTACTCTGCGAAATGGCAACGCGAAACATATTGCCGAGTTTGAAACGCTCGATATATGCGGACGTAATCTCCTGGCGTGCAGACTTGGATGTTACGAGTCGAGCGACACCGCGCATTTGAACACCACGGATCTCTTTCCATCCCTGGGATGAACGATAAACGCAGGCCGAGACACGATCATTCAGCTCGAGGTGAATGCTGTGATCACTCTTCGCTGATGAGAACCAGAAGATTCGAAGCCCATCCGAAACGTAGTAGAGAGGCGCAGCATGAGCGAAGCCGTCGCCGGAGATTGTGGCTAAAGTTACCGTGCTTTCGTTTAGCAGTAAATCCCTGATCAGATTCAGTCGCTCTTCCGTTGTCTCGTGAATAATCATCACTTCTACTTTAACCTGCTTTGGTCTCACAAATCCGTGCATACAGCGTCGTCGCCTGCGCGAGCTTGCCGAACTAATTAGGTTTTGAGGACATTTCGTTGCAGGAAGGGAAATGAAATGGCCGGCTGATCCCCTGATTCAGAGATTGACCGGCCATGCGATAACAAAGGGTTAACAGATCCTCGATGTTCTCTATTTGGCCGTAAGGTTGAGAGTGACGGCGTGCTGCAATGCGCCGCTCGTTCCCGTAAGCGCCATGGAATAGTTCTTCGCTGCCGCATCCGATCCGCAGGAAGTAATACCTGCCATCAGGAGCGCGCTCAGCAACATCAGCATCAGCGCCGACGACTTCACATGCGTTCGCAGAGCACGACGTAGTTTACGCGTGCCAAGCAAGGGCAGGAAAACAACCAGCGCCAGCGATTTCGGAATTGTGCTTCCACCGTTTGGCCATGGGAGCGAGTTGCTCGCCCTTCCGGCCGACGTGTTGATTGTGACCGTGACAGTTGCAGTTCCGCTGCCAGCTGGAATCGCTGATGGAGTGATGGTATAGGTTGCACCCGCCGGCAGTCCAGTCAGCGTCAGAGCCACAGTACCGAAGAACGTCGACCCGACCGTTGGAGTTACTTGCATCGTGTAAGCTGCCACATGGTTCGAGGTTGTCGCCGACAATGCCGTCACAGTGGCGCCGTTGACTGTAAAGTTAAAGTCCTGCACCGTCACTGTGATTGAGCTGGAAGTGCTCCCCGTGAAGTTAGTATCTGTGGCATAGGCCGCCGTTATGTTGTGTGTCCCGGCGGTCAGGTTATTAACGGTCAGAGTCGCGGTACCAGTGCTATCCAGGTTGGCAGTTCCCAGCGCGCTGCTGCCATCCATGAAGCTTACGCTTCCGGTTGGCTTAGTCGTGCTGCTGACCTTAGCCGTCAGAGTTACATTGTTTTTCAACAGCACGTTGCTCGTGCTTGTCTGGATAGTTGCGGTGGTCGCAATTTTTGCGATCGTCAATGTCCCATTGGTAAGCACAGCGTCGTAGTTGCCTAGTTTGCTATTCGGATCATCAAGTACTGGAGTTATGGGGTAACTTCCTGCTGAAGACGTCGATGTTGCCGTCGTGGTATAGCTGGCGGTAATTCCATCGCCCGAAACTACGCCGACCAGCGTGCCGGTAAACGCAGGCAGTGACGCGCCATAATTCATGCTGGCACTGTTTGCTGTTGCGGTTAAGGAAGCCTTACTGATGGTCAGTTTGGCCGTGTTGTTGGTGATGTTGTAATTGTCTAGCACACCTGCTGCGGCATTCAGTGTTGCGCTGATGGTGTAAGGGCTTCCCGCAACCGTATTGCCTGCGGCACGGGTATAGGAGGCCGTGACGCTATCGCCCGGCAGGAATCCGCTCAGGGTTCCGTTCAGGGTTGGGTCAGCGGTACCGTACACCTTGGTTGCAGCATTCGGCGTTACCGAAGCCGCTGCCTTGGTGATAGCGATCGATACCGGCGCGCTGCTTGTCTCGCTGTAAGTGCCGTCCGCAGCCTTTGTTGCCGTGATGACGCAGGTGCCCGTGCCCTTGGTAATGGTGAGTGCGCCCGTGGTTGAGTTCACGGAGCAAGCGGTCGAGCTTCCAGCGGAATAGCTGAAGGCCCCGGTGCCGTTACCGCCGCCAGCCACCGCACTCAGGCCCGTTTGTCCATAAGCCGCGGTTGGAGGCACGGTGAGGGTTACGGTAGCCTGCGTCGGCGCTACCTGTAGGGTTCCGCCATTGTATCCGCCGGTAACATGGTTCCCATTGCTCGCATAAACGAAAGTGTAATTGCGTGCTCCCTCGCCTGAAGGTGTCAAGGTGGCGGTGCAGGTACTGGCCCCGGTATCGGTAATCGTCAGGGTGCAGTTCACGGGCGTGAATTCTGACGTTCCGTACTGGTCAAAGAAGCCAAGAGTTCCTTGAGGATCGAATGCTGGCGTGAAATCCTCGGCGGTCTTCGTGATATCGGTGTCACCGCCAATGATCACAACGAAAGTGTTGTTAAGCGCCGTGGCGGTGTGGTTGGCACGGGCAGTTGTCAGACCTGCCGGCGTGGGCAGGGTAGTGAAGGAAGTAAATGAAGTGAAACTCGTTGGAATCTGGAAAAGCTCCATTGACGCCACAGCGGTAGCTGGCGTAACTCCAATCAAATTTCCTCCGGTAATCAGGACTGTTTTTCCATCTGCCAGGATGCTGGCAGTATGCCCTGAGCGAGCCGTCAACCAGGTAGCGCTGCCAACCTGTGTGACCGTTTTCGAAGAAGTGTCAAAGTTGATAAGTTCCGCAGTGCCGGTTGCATCGCCGCCTGCAACCAACAGGGTCGCGACGCTTCCGGAGTAGTTCAGCAGCGTTGTGGTGTGGCCGGATCGAGCGTAGGCCAGGTGACCCGTTACAGCAGAGGACGCCAGTCCACTCGAGTTATACACTTCCAGCGAGCTGACGGCAGAGCCCCCTACCGTTCCGCCGACGATTAGAACCTGGCCGTTGGGCAGCAGGGTCGCGGTGTGCTCGGACCGTTTGGCTTGCAAGGAACCGGTTGCCACGCTGCTTCCTGTTAGCGTCGCAAGATTACAGGTATAAAGTTCGGCGTCGCCTCCCGTATCGCCACCGGTGATCAGGACTGTTAGTCCGTCCGATAGCAACGTTGTGGTGTGACCCGAACGCGCGTGCAGCATATTGCCGGTTACAGCTACGAATCTTTCGTCCGGCACAATTATTGTTCCGGGAATGTAGTTCACCAAGGTGTTGACCGCCGAACCAGCAACCGTGCCACCGCTGATTAGGACACTGCCGTCGGAGAGCATGGCCGCGGCGTGGCTGGAGCGAGGCGCGGGAAGGTTAAAGATCGGACCGGTCGCATTGGGAAATGAGTTACCGGTAGGTCCGCCATTCGTTCCTCCAGGGCCTACCGTTGCGTCGTCAAAGACGTAACCAGTGATGACAGCACCAGCCCCGAGCACTACGGAAGCAGGCGCATTTACGCCGGTAGTGACGGGCCTTGGATTCACCGTAAAAGTCAGCGCCGAGGAGTTGGCGGCGCTGTAAACCGTGTCTCCCTTATAGCTCGCGGTGATGGAGTGGATACTCGGCTTCAACGTAGAAATGGGAAAGCTGGCAACTCCTGATGCGTTGAGCTGTGCAATTCCGATGAGCGAGCTGCCGTCGGTGAACCACACTGCCCCCGTTGGAGTCCCCGTGGTCCCCGTGACCGTGACGCTGAAGGTCACGGCTTGGCCAAAAATGGATGATGTGGCTGGCGACGAGGTCAGGTGGAGCAAGTCGAAAGCCGATGCAGAAACCGCCGAAACAGTTGGCGCCACTGTTTGGGCGTGAGCGGTGGTCCCTGTCAATGCAAATGCCGCCAACACAAGAGTCAGCAACAGAGAGCGTATGCGTGAGTTTTTCGATAATTGATAGGTCATTCTCTCTCCATCAGCAAAAGAGTTGATTCACGAGCGACTAGGGAACGGCAACTGAACGAATGCGGGCGGGGAATTGCGTTGAGCAGAAACTGCCGATTCAGCAGCTCTCTCAGACCCGTCGTCCGAAAGAACGTTCGGAGCGAGAACATCCGTGTATAAGGTTGATGCAGAGTGGCTGCTTCAGAGTTGCTGAACAAAATTGTGGCTTAAGATTTATCTGTTGAGGCTCATAGCTGGCGCCGAGTGGATGGGCAGCATTTCACAAGAATTAAGGTTCCTAAGCAGCGTTAAGCGTCGCATTTGCTAGAATTCGGGAATTGAGGTTTCGCTTGTTTGAACCTCATCCGGTCTCAAAACTATGACAGAGAACAAAATCGCCGCTCATACCGTACGTTGGGATTTGCGCTCCATCTATTCCGGGGTTGACGATCCGCAAATTGACCTGGATGTTGCGGAATTTGCAAAGCAAGCTGAGAAATTCCGCGCAGACTACAAAGGAAAGCTCGCCGATTCACTTGGCCGGGCGATTTCCGATTATTCGGAGCTGCAAATGCTGGAAGGAAAGGCTATCGTCTTTCTTACCCTCCAGCAGAGCTTGAACGTGACCAATGAAGCTGTGAAAGCGAAGGTCGCACAAGTGCAACAAACGGTGAGCCAGATCGAGGGCGAATATCTCACGTTTTTCGAACTCGAATTGGTAGCTCTCGATGACGCGGTTCTTGAAAAACTGTATGCAACTGATGAGGTGGTAAAGAGGCATCGGCCATGGATCGAGCATGAGCGAATTTACAAGCCGCACCTCTTGAGTGAAGCGGTGGAAGCTGCGCTTACCAAGCGCGACCCGTTCGGGCCGGATTCATGGGACGAGTTTTTTGATGAATGCGAGGCTGACCTTCGTTTTGAGCATAAGGGCCAGAAGAAAAGCCTGACCGAGATGCTGAGTATTCTGACAAGCTCGAAAGACGCGGTCGAGAGAGCAGAAGTTCAGAAGCTGATCAACGACGGATTAGGAGGGTATTTCTCGAAGTATTCCGCGCAGACGCTCTACGTCATTGTTGGCAAAGAAGCCATCGAGCGCAAGGAGCGTAACTACCGCAATCCGATGGAGCCAAGGAACAAAGGAAACCGCGTTCCCAGTGAGGTCGTCGATGCGCTGCACCATGCCGTTATGCATGTGGCAGGTCCGCTTGCTCGCCGGTATTATCGCCTGAAGGCCGGCTTGCTCGGCATGAAGACGCTCAAGTGGAGCGACCGCAACGCGCCGTTGCCGTTCACCGATACGACCGTGGTGCCGTTCGATGATGCGATGACCACGGTCCTTGCAGCCTACGAGAGTTTCAGCCCCACGCTTACCGGCATCGTACAGGATTTTATTTCGGCAAAACGTATTGACGCGCCCGCAACCAAAGGCAAACGTGGCGGGGCTTTCAATTATTCTTTTGTGTTTCCCGGAAACTGGCCGCAATCGTTTACGTTCCTGAATTACCTAGGCTCCAATCACGATGTAATGACCCTTGCCCACGAACTCGGCCACGGTGTTCATGGCATTCTGGCGGGCGAGGCACAAGGGCCACTGATGTTCCATCCGCCGGTTGCTTACTGCGAAACGGCTTCCGTTTTCGGCGAGATGACAACGTTCAACTTCCTGAAAAAGCAGCTTGCTGAAAGCGGCGATAACGCAGCTCTTCTCGCGCTCCTCACACAGAAGATCGAAGGCATGCTCAACACTGTTGTGCGACAGATCGGCTTTTCGAACTTCGAACGGCGTATACACGGTATGGACGAAACGTATAGGCAGTGGGCAGAGCCGAAGAAGCTTTCAGTGAAGGAACTTGACGCACTGTGGCTTACAACCGTGAAGGAGCTGTATGGAGAGGAAGGCGACGTATTCACATATGAGAATATCAACCATCTCTGGTCGTATATTTCGCATTTCCATTCGCCGTTTTACGTTTACGGATATGCGTTCGGGGAACTGCTGACGCAAAGTCTCTACGCACAGCGCTCCGCGCTTGGCGAGCGGTTTGAGCCGCTTTATCTCGATCTGCTTCGTTCCGGCGCGACGAAGAACGTCATTGAACTTCTCCAGCCTTTCGGCCTCGATCCGACGAAAGAGACCTTCTGGGCCGAGGGCATCCGCATTGGTTTGGAAACGATGATCGCGGAAGCGGAAAGTCTGGCAGCCAATCCCAGCCAGATATAACTCCTCGGGAGCTGGCCCTTTCAGTTGAAGCGATCCGCAATGTTTCTGTTCACCGTCCGGTACATGGTGCCGGACGGTGCGCTCGTCAACCTACCTTCAATGCGAAAGCTCGAAGGCACTCCGCAAAAGCATTATTACGCTATAGGACCGCAGCGGAATGTGGTATAAATCCACACGCTTCTGTGCCGCTGCCCGGAAACTTTGCTGGGCACAGGCACAGCTTTCGCGTTTCCGGGCTATCGCTGATCTCAGGCGAACGGGAGCGATTTCTGCACTGGTCTTGTTTGCAGAACTTAATGGAGGTGCTTATGCTGAAGGGCTTCAAAGAATTCATTGTGCGAGGCAACGTCATTGACCTCGCCGTTGCTGTCGTGATCGGTGCTGCATTCGGAGCTGTGGTTACGGCGTTTGTAACCGACCTATTGACGCCCCTAATCGCTGCGGTAGTCAGTAAGCCGGACTTCTCTGCTTTCGCAATTAACTTGAACGGCAGCGAAATAAAGTACGGCCTCTTCCTGAATGCGTTGATCTCGTTTTTGCTGGTTTCCGCAGCAATTTACTTTGCCATGATCGCGCCCATGAATGCCTGGAAGGCGCGCCAAGCGCGAGGACAAGCTCCTGCAGATCCGACAACCAAGACCTGCCCTGCATGTTTGGAAACTATTGCGATACAGGCTCGCAAGTGCAAGTGGTGTGCGGAGGTGCAAGAGGAAGTCTGCCATCCAATTCGTTAATTGCGTGGAACTCTGGACCACTTCAGGCTCGCACTTTCGCGTATGTATCGCGCCTCATCGCCTTGCGCTGATGGAATAGCGCAAGGCTGAGGACTAAAACGAAACTGCGCCGCAGACACATGTTCGTGATTCTAATAGCGAGGAGGCAGGTATGGCTGCAAACGAAATTCCAGCTCCCGACTTTGGGTCCAGGTTGTTGAGCCGCATAGAGGTTGCAGAAGGCACTATGGCCTTCTATTTCGAAAAGCCGCAGCAGTTCGATTTCAAACCCGGTCAGGCCGCGGACGTGACACTGCTTGATCCTCCTGAGACTGACTCGGAAGGGAACACTCGAACCTTTTCTATCGCCAGCTCTCCATTTGAAAACAACTTAATGTTTGCAACCCGTATGCGGGACACAGCGTTCAAACGCTCGTTAAAGAGTCTCCCCCTGGGGACAGAAGTGAAGATCGGTCCGGCGATGGGTTCTTTTACTCTGCATAAGAATTCAGCCAAGGCAGCTGTGTTCCTGGCCGGCGGAATCGGGATCACACCTTTTCTGAGTATCCTGCGACAAGCCGATCACGACAGACTTCCCCACAAGCTCTATCTCTTGTATTCCAACCGGCGACCCGAAGACACAGCTTTTCTCGAAGTTCTCCAGGAGCTGGAAAAGAGCAACCCGAATTTCCGACTGATATGCACCATGACTGAAATGTCGCAATCTCAAAAGGAATGGAAAGGTGAGGTAGGCTTCATCAACAAAGAGACATTGATGAAACATCTGACCACAATATATGGGCACATCTACTACATTGCCGGACCTCCGACCATGGTTGCTGCTATGAGGAAAATGCTTGTGGATGCCGCTGTTGACGAGGACGACATTCGAACGGAAGACTTCGCTGGATATTTATGAACGTAGTTCGCGATTGTTCGCAAAATGTATTCGGGCATTAGAAGCAGAAGCAAGGCTTTGAGGTAACAAGATGTTGGTAAAAAGACCTGAGACAAAGATTTTAGTTGACGGTGGAGATCCCAAGGACACCCTCCAGATTAAAGGCTTACTGGGGTTTGTTGATGGGCAGACCACCAACCCATCGCTGATCGCAAAAAATTCTGAGGTTCAATACCTCATTGCATCCGGTCACCGATTTAGCATTCAGGACGAATACAAGAAGATTGTGCAAAGCATTTCGCCACTTGTGGGAGATGCTGGTGTGTCCATTGAGGTGTTTGCGGACCTTGGCACCGATGCCGAAGATATGTTGGCACAGGGGGAAGAAATGTTCTCATGGATTCCGAACGCCTACGTTAAATATCCGTGCACGCATGAAGGTTTACGAGCCGCACAGGTGTCGGTACACAAGGGCATTCGGGTCAACGTCACACTATGTTTCTCGCAGGCGCAGGCCGCTGCAGTATATGCCGCAACGAAGGGGGCAAAAGCTCCGGTGTATGCCTCGCCATTTGTCGGAAGGCTCGACGATCACGGCGAAGACGGCATGGAGCTAGTCAGAAACATAAAGAGGATGTATGAACGCGGCGATGGCCATGTGCATGTCTTAGCTGCAAGCATTCGTAGCGTCAATCACTTGCTTAGCTCTTTCGCTTTTGGCGCTGACCTTGTAACTGTGCCAGGCAAGATTCTAAAGGAATGGTCCGCAGAGGGTTTTCCAATGCCAGAGCAGGGTTTCAGCCACAAACGAATCAATACAATTGGCAAGCGCCTGAGTCCGATCCCCTATAAAGAATTGGATCTAAATCTGCCATGGGAGAGCTTTGACATTTCACACGAGCTCACAACCAAGGGCATTCAGAAATTTGTAGCCGACTATCAAAGCCCGCTGAAACGGTCAGCGTAGGTTTCGCCGCTTTCGGCTGGATAGGTGATGTGAGTTCCCTGGACCTTTGCAAACGGTGTCAGTGAGTGGAGCCGCGTGCTGGTTGCGCTTGTGATCTCTTGAACTTCGATCCCTCTTACCAGTAGTGCATCGGCAATCAGGGAACGATGACAGCGCCAGGGCACGGCTTCTGCGCACATCACCGCGATCCGCTCATGTTGAGCGAGTTCTATAAGTTCGTCCAAATGCTTGCGAAATTCCGGAGTCTGCATGTAATCGGCATAGCCGCGGAAGCTCGCGTTCTGCCAAGCCGTGTTTACAGAGTCATGCTGCGCATGTCGAAAGCCTCCCAGACCGGGCATGTGGATGTAATGGATGTGGAAAGAATGTAACGACGGGGACAGTTGATCGCGACTGAACTGCGGATTGTGTCGTGAACGCGGCACCGTGCGCACATCCACTATCCTTTGCACGCCATGACTCCGGAGGAGCTGAATAAAGACATCGATCGGGCGAGTGGAATGTCCTATGGTCATCACCACCAACGGAGTTGTGAGGCGCGGCTTCATCAACCCTCCGATTGCTTATCTTGGATGAGCAAGTCAACAAACGACGCTAATACTCGGGCCCAACTTCCCTGATCCGAACTGCCGAAGTTTTGAGAGGCAAAACATCTACTCTGGTGTGCATCTCACTATTCGGCGCAGCACACGCATCCGTAAACGATTCAAGCGTCACCAATCAAAGTGACAGTCGTACTCCCCAAGGGTATTGTCGTAAGCTTCGCGACTGTCACTCGGGATAACTAAAAGCAGTTGACAGCATTTGTCTAATGCCGCTTAGGAGCGTGGGAATGGAACTCCGCGAAAAACGCCAATTCCTGATCTCGCGTGGCTGGATTCAGGCCATCGCACTCGTCATGATTTTCGGTTTCACCGTGATGGGCATTCTGGCGTACCGCACCTACACTGATGAGCCGCCGATTCCGGCACGCGTCACAGATTCCTCTGGTCATGTTCTGTTCACGCGTAATGACGTCCTTGCCGGTCAGGGAATGTTTCTCCGCAATGGCCTGATGGAATACGGTTCGATTTTCGGGCATGGCGCGTATCTGGGGCCCGATTTCACGGCTGATTACTTGCATCGGGCGGCGCTCAGTGTGACGGAGTTTTACGGTGGAGATTCCTCTGCAAAGCTGATTACGGTGACTGATTTTAAGAACAATCGGTTCGACAGTGCTGCCGATGTTCTGATCTATACGCCTGCTCAAGTACATGCCTTCGAGCAACTGCGGGCATATTATGGCGACTTCTTCGGTGAGCCAACTACGCGATACGGCCTTCGGCCCCGCGCCATTCGGGACCCCGAACAAATTCGCCAGCTGACCGCCTTCTTTAGCTGGGCGGCTTGGGCCTCCTCGGCCCTCAGGCCTGGCCAGCAATACTCCTACACCAATAATTGGCCGCCCGAACCACTGGTCGGGAACCGGGCGACTGCCGATGCCATCGTGTGGAGCGTGTTATCGCTCATCGCCTTGTTGGGTGGTATTGGCCTTTTGTTGGCTGCATTCGGGCGCTGGAACTTCTTAGGCTGGCATGGACGTGAACAGCAGGCGATATCGTTTCGTCCTCCGAACCAGGTTTTGTTGACTCCCGCGCAACGGGCGTGTGCATGGTTTTTCCTTGTCATGGGACTGCTGTTTTTATTGCAAACGCTCGTAGGAGGGGCGTCTCAGCACTATCGTGCCGATCTCTCCAACTTTTTCGGAATCGACCTTGCCCGCTTTTTGCCATTCAACATTGCACGCACCTGGCATGTGCAGCTTGCAATCTTCTGGGTATCGGTTTCGTACCTAGCTGCTGGAATTTTTCTGGTACCGATGGTTACTGGTCGTGAACCGCGAGGGCAAAATCTTCTCGCTTATGGTCTGTTAGGCGCTTTGACAATCGTGGTTTTTGGAAGCTTGTCCGGTGAGTATTTTGGGATCGAAGGATGGTTCAAGAGCAATGCCTGGATATGGTTTGGGAACCAGGGTTTTGAGTACCTCGATCTAGGCCGATTCTGGCAGATTCTGCTTATCCTCGGCCTTTTCTTTTGGGTGATCATTCTCTTTCGTGGGCTGCGCGGGCGGCTTCAGGGCGAGCACATGGGAAACATGCCCTGGCTATTTTTCTTCTCGGCTTTGTCAATTCCAGCGTTTTACGCGGTTGGCCTGCTCGCTCATCCTAAATCGCACTTCACTACTACTGATTTCTGGCGCTTCTGGGTTGTGCACCTTTGGGTGGAAGATTTTCTGGAGCTGTTCACGACGATTATGGTTGCCTACGTCTTCGTGCTGCTGGGCGTAGTGCGCGAACGGGTTGCGCTGACGATGATTTATCTCGACATGGTGCTCTATTCGGCCGGTGGCGTGATCGGCACCATGCACCACGTGTATTTCTCGGGAGAGCCGTCTATTCACATGGCGTTGGGCGCATTTTTCTCCGCAGCCGAGGTGATTCCTCTCACGTTGTTGACGCTGGAAGCATGGAGCTTTCTGCAACTCGGAGCGGAGCAGGAAACAAAATCGAAAACCTCATTCCCACACTATTGGGCTGTTATGTTTCTAGCTTCTGTCGGCTTTTGGAATTTTCTGGGCGCAGGAATCTTCGGTTTTCTGATCAATCTTCCCATTGTGTCGTATTACGAGATCGGTACAGCCCTCACGGCCAATCACGGCCATGCCGCAATGATGGGAGTGTACGGGATGTTATCGGTGGGACTGGCCTTGTTCTGCTTGCGCTATATCATCCCGGAAGAACGCTGGTCCGATCGCGCGGCCAAGATCAGTTTCTGGTCGCTGAATCTCGGATTGGCGTGGATGGTCCTGGCTTCGCTCTTTCCCTTAGGTGTGCTGCAACTCTACCATTCCGTCACCTATGGATATTACGACGCAAGGAGTTTGAAATTCATCGGAAACCCAGTCAATTCGCTCATCGAGTGGCTGCGATTTCCCGGCGACATAGTGTTCATTCTCGGCGGCACGTTGCCAGTTCTGTACCTCTGCTGGCTGGGAGTTCGTTATAGGAGAACACAGAGCACTATCGAGGAGCCCAAAGACGTTCTGTTCGCGGAACTGACCAGCGACACAGAAGCACGCTAGCAGTACAGGGGATCTATGCTGAGGTACTGTCAGCATCGGGAGACTTTCTTTCGGGCGTTGGTCGCGCGGCGCTGCTGAACTCGCCGCGCGCCACTCGCATCAGCGGAAGATCCTCAATTGTTCAGTTCTCGTAATCCAGCATCTGTGAGAGTGAAAGAGCGTGTCTTTCGCATTTCGCCCGCTTGTGCTCTCTGGAAATACGAAAGCGGTGGTTTTCCAGCGGCCCAGGCAGTGCAACCATTCCTGATTCAAGCCCCTCGAAATTAAAACGTACCTATCGAAAATAGAGTCGCCTGTGCCAGACCTGGCGCTTCTTTCAGGAGTCGTCACAAATGCGGACCGTCGGTTTGGTCGTCGTAGTTCTTGTCGTGCTTGTGGTCGCTGCGCTGTTGATCGTGCCCCATTTCGTGGATGTAAACACTTACCGAGGGGCAATCGAATCGCGGCTGCAACAGAAGCTGAATCGCCCGGTAGAGCTGGGCCAAATGAGCCTGGGCCTGCTGCCGCCGAGGTTCAAAGTGGATAATGCCTCGATTGGCGAAGACCCACAGTTCGGGCACGGACAATTCGCCACGGTTCAGCACCTGGCCATTAGCGTGCAGCTGTTGCCTCTTTTGCACAAGGACATCGAAATCAGCAGCCTGACTTTGCAGCGACCTCACGTCGAGCTGATACGAAACCAGCAGGGTGTTTGGAATTTTTCGACCCTCGCGAAGCCCAGCCAGCAGCAGCCCTCAGAGCAGGCAGCTCAGCCTGCGCAGCCCAGTCAACCAGCCCCTCAGCAGCCGTCTGCCGCCAGCTCCCAGCAGGCAAAGCCGAGCTCAGAGTTCCAACTCGATCATCTGAAGATCAAGGACGGGCAGGTGGCCGTTATTGATCAGCAGGACCATTCGCACGCAGTTTACGACCACATCGATGCTGACCTGAAGAACTTCGCGCCGGATAAACAATTTGCGGTGAAGCTGAACGCTCACCTTCCCGGTCAGGGTACGCAGACCATTTCACTGGACGGCACCGTCGGACCGCTCGATCAGAAGAACATGATCTTGACGCCGGTCGATGCCACACTGAACCTGAACAGCGTGTCGCTTGCAGGTGTGCAGCAATTTCTGAAAACTCAAGAGCTGGCCAACACCAATGGCGTCGTGAGCGGCAAGGCGGCCATAAAGAATCAGGGGGGCAACCTCTGGTCGAGCGGAAACCTGAGAATCAACAATGCTGTGGTACACGGCGTCAATGTTGGCTATCCCATTTCCGTAGATTTCAAAGCCGGTGCCAGTAAAGACCTGATCCGGATTGAACAAGGCAATGTTCGTCTAGGCTCGACCCCTCTCGCTGTGACCGGAACCGTGAACACGCAAAGCAAGCCGACACAAATCGATATGAAACTGAATGCCCAAAACATGTCGCTAGTGGAGGCGGCGCGTCTGGCAGCAGCCTTTGGCGTGGCTTTCAATGCGAATACGAAGGTGACCGGTTTCACTACAGCTAACGTGACGGCAAAGGGCGCGGTAACGCGCCCCGCCCTGAACGGCACGGTTTCAACACATGACCTTGTCATCACCGGGAACTCGGTTCCAGCGCCAGTCAAGATACCTTCGCTTGATCTGGCATTGACACCTGAGCAGATTCGGTCCGGAGAGTTCACGGCCTCGGCTGGAAATACATCATTAGGCGGGCAGTTTACATTGAGCCATTACACGACGGCTTCGCCGCTGGTGAATGCCGCGTTGCATACGAATGGCGCTCAGATTTCCGATCTGTTGAGCATGGCACGAGCTTACGGAGCTAGTGCGGCAAACGATATGAGCGGGTCGGGCTTGCTGTCGCTTAACGTACAAGTTGCCGGGCCCGTGAAAGATGCGTCTGCTATGGAGTTCAGCGGCACTGGGCAGGTGCAGAACGCGTCGTTGAAGACTCCGACCCTGAAAGTGCCGATAAACGTGCGCAATGCCAACCTGAGCTTTAGCAAGAATGGAGCGCAGATAGAAAACCTGGCGGCATCACTGGGACAAACGGACGCAAGCGGAAAAGTCACCGTGCACAACTTTGCTGCTCCTGATCTGCAATTCTTGCTGACTGCGAATAAGGTAAACGTAACCGAGTTGCAGCAGATTTCAGGTTCAGTGTCCTCGCAACCACGGCAGAAAACGGCTGGGCTCACGATAATTCCGAGTGCCTTTGCGGCGGAGCCTCCGAATGCAGGTTCGAACCAAATGTCGCCTATGCTTTCGAAGATGACGGGAGGCGGAACCGTGCAGATCGGAACAGTGCAGTATGATCAACTCACGCTGACAAACGCTCACGCCAACATCACGTTGAATCATGGGTTGATCGGTATCTCTCCGTTAACCGCTCAACTTTATGGCGGATCGGAAAACGGCAGTGTAACGATTGACACTCGTGCCACTCCGATGATCGTACAAGCTAAGAGTAACCTGCAGGGGGTAGACGCCAACGGATTACTTTCTGCCGTGAGTCCGGTGAAAGATACGATCTATGGCCACTTGGCTGCAAATACTCAGTTGAGCTTTCAAGCAACAAACAGCAACGACATTGCGCGTACCTTGAATGGCACGTTGGGTCTGCATTTGACCGATGGACGGATTACCAAACTGGATCTGCTGAACCAGTTGGCTGCAGTGGGTAAGTTCGCGGGAGTACGTCAGAATGCCCAAGCGGTAACCGAAGTCGCTAAGCTGGATGGGCACTTTGATATCAGCAACGGAGTTGCGAGCACCAACGACCTTACCGCTGAAATCATCAACGGTACATTGGCCAGCAAAGGTACGGTCAATTTGGCCACGAAGGATTTGGCCATGCATGCGACGGCCGTGATGTCCAAAGGCTTCACCGAACAGGTTGGGGCAAACGGTGTCGGGGGACTGATGCAAACCGCATTGGCGAACAATCAGGGTGAGCTGGTGATTCCGGTCATCATCACTGGTACGTTCGATCATCCACAGGTCCAACCCGATCTGCAGCAAGTGGCGGAAATGAAACTGAAAAATTTGTTGCCCACGACAAGCAATCCGGCGGCCATGACTTCGAGCATGCTTGGGAACCTCGTAAAGGGGGGTGGCGCGGGCGCGGGCCAGACTGGTGGATTGGGTGGTATCGTGGGCGAGCTCACTGGGCACCAAAATGAATCTAACCAGACGCCATCACAATCGAATCCGCCGTCCATAGCTTCTCCCCAGGCTCCTCCCCAACGCCAGCCTGCAAATCAGCAGCAGGATCAGGGGAATGATATAAAGCATGCGATCGAGGGGATTTTCGGGGGAAAGAAATAGGAAGCAGCCGGGGTGCTCTAAGAAATGGCACCCCGACTTGCTCAGCCCTGATTAAGCGCAGGCGTGCAAAGATGGCGGTTTAGGCAGAAGGCGGTGTTTACCAACCCGACGTGAGAGAATGCCTGTGGAAAATTGCCTAATTGACGTTTGGCGACTGGATCGTATTCTTCAGAGAGAAGGCCGACATCGTTACAGAGGCTCAGCAGCCTCTCGAACAAGCGGGTTGCGTCTTCATGGCGGCCTTGAAGCATATAGTTGTCCGCCAACCAGAACGAGCAGGCGAGGAATTTGCCTTCTCCGTGTGTCATGCCATCCACGGCGGGGTCTGCCAAGTATCGGGTAACAAGGCCATTCTCCATAAGGTTCCTCTCTATAGCCTGGACAGTGCCTATTACGCGGGCATCGTCAGCAGGAAGAAATCCGACCAGAGGCATCATCAATAAGCTTGCATCAAGTCTTTTAGACCCGTAGTACTGAACAAAAGCGTTAAGTCCAGCGTTGAAACCTTCGCTGCAGACCTGGTTGTGGATTTTATTTCGCAACACTTTCCACAGGGCAACATCCCCGGAGAACCAACCCTGCTCGGCAGATTTAACGGCACGATCGACTGCCACCCAAGCCATCATCTTGGAATGGGTAAAGTGGCGGCGGGGACCCCGCATTTCCCAAATACCATCGTCGGGCCGTTCCCACCCGGTTTCGAGAAACTCAAGGAGTGCCAGGGCGACATCCTCTCCACTTTGCCGTGAGGGCGCTAATCCAGACTGACGGTACAGGAAAAGGGTATCGGAAACTTCTCCGAAAATATCTAACTGGAATTGTTTATAAGCTGCGTTGCCTGTGCGCACTGGCGTAGAACCTTCATATCCGGGCAGCCAGGGGAGCTCTAATTCCGTGAGCCTGCGTTCTCCATGGAGTCCGTAAATAATATTGAGTTCAGAAGGACTGCCGGCGATAGCGCGGAGAAGCCATTCACGCCAGTTCCGCGCCTCGTCATGATACCCGGCGTTTAATAGCGCTTTTAAAGCAAGGGTTGCGTCGCGTACCCAGCAAAAGCGGTAATCCCAGTTGCGCATGCCTCCGGGCAGCTCAGGAAGCGATGTCGTGGGTGCCGCCACGATCCCGCCGGTAGGCGAAAATGTAAGAGCTTTCAGGGTGATTAACGAGCGCAGCACCGCGTCCTGCCATTTGCCATGATAGGAACAGCGGCTAGACCATTCACGCCACCAACTCTGAGTATCTTGAATCGCTTTATCGATGTGTAGCGGTAAAGGCTCGTCCCGGTTTGATGGGAACGATGTGAGATTGAAAGGTATCGTCTGACCTTCGTTTACGGTGAATTCCGCTACCGTCTTAAAGTTTTCGCCACGTAGAGTTACGGGGGTTCTCAGACTGAGCATGTCGGGACCAGCGAGCGCCGAAATACCCGTCGGGGTGCGCCTAACCCAAGGAATTACTGACCCATAGTCGAATCGAATCACGAGCTCCATTTTCATTCGAACTTGTCCCCGCTTGCCGACTACAAGACGAAGAACTTCTGGCGTTTCATGCCGAGGTGGCATGCAATCGACGAGCAAGACCGACCCGCCGTCTGTGTCGAACTCGGTCTCGAGAATAAGAGTCCCTTCGCGATAATTGCGGGAAATGCGACGAACTTGCTCTGCGGGAGAAATGGACCAATGTCCATGATCAGCCGTTCCGAGTAGTGCGGCGAAACAGGCCGCAGAGTCAAAGTGCGGGACACAGAGCCAGTCGATCGATCCATGTTTTGATACGAGAGCCGCCGTGTGGCAGTCCCCAATCATCGCGTAATCTTCAATGGGAATGGACAGTGGTGAACTCCGAATACCTAATTTGCTTACAGTGCCCCAGGCACAGCATTTGAGATGAAAAAAAAGCGCTGGGCGAAGCTCCTGGAACGTTTAAAGCGGAAAAGTTGTTTCTAGGAACTGAACAGGTGCTTTGCAGGGCATCAAGCAGGCTGGCCGACCGCAGATATTCCAAATACCGGAATTATCGACAGACTCGCAGCGAAATACGGTGGCATCCAAGAAATTCATGACTGCCCCCCGTTCAGATGCGCTCGTGCTTTTCGGTGTTACGGGTGATCTCGCCCACAAAATGATCTTCCCGGCCCTCTATGCAATGGTGAAACGTGGGTCGCTCCAAGTCCCGGTAATCGGCGTTGCCTTACCAGAGTGGACAATTGCTCATTTGCACCAGCGCGTGACCGACAGCATAAAACGGTCCGGGGGAATTGATAACGAGGGCGCTTTCCAGCATCTTCTGTCCCTACTGCGGTATGTGAGCGGGGACTACAAAGATCCGGGCACATTCGCAGCGATACGAGAGGCTCTGGGCAACGCTCGATTTCCAGCGCACTACCTTGCTATCCCGCCGATGCTTTTTGCGCCGGTGATCAAAGGACTTGGTAGCGCAAACCTGTCAGAACATGCGCGCGTTATTGTCGAGAAACCGTTCGGACGTGATTTGGCCTCCGCGCAGGAATTAAACCGAGTAGCGCACACCTTGTTTCCAGAGGATTCGATTTTTCGTATAGACCACTTCCTTGGAAAGGAGGCGATCATGAATATCCTCTACTTCCGCTTCGCTAATTCCTTCCTGGAGCCCATCTGGACCCGCAACTACATTGCGAGCGTCCAGATAACCTTAGCCGAAGATTTTGGCGTGGAGAAGCGCGGTGCGTTTTACGAAACCGTTGGCTGCCTGCGTGACGTGATCCAGAACCACCTCTTTCAGATCGTCGCTCTGCTTGCTATGGAGCCGCCATCAGGTAGACACCTTGGGGCGGTGCGGAGCGAAAAAGCCAAGGTCTTTCAAGCCATGCGCCCTCTGAAGCCTGACGATCTGGTGCGCGGCCAATATGCTGGTTACCGGAAAGAGCCAGGTGTAGCCGAAAGCTCCGACGTTGAGACTTTCTGCGCCTTGCGGCTTTTCATCGATTCCTGGCGGTGGGATGGTGTCCCTTGGTACCTGCGCTCCGGCAAATACCTTGCAAACACCGCGACCGAGGTCCTAGTGGAGCTGAAACCACCGCCACAGAGGCTTTTCGCCGACTCGTTGCCGACAACAGGCAGGACCAACTACCTGCGTTTCCGGCTCTCACCCAGTTCGGCCATTGCCTTGGCCGCTCGCGTCAAACTTGCAGGAAAGGAGTTCGTCGGGGAACAGCGAGAGCTTTACCTGGTAGAAGACAGTTCTGGGGGGGAAACGCCCTATGAGCGGCTTTTGGGTGATGCGCTGATGGGTGATGGAGCGCTGTTTACGCGTGAGGACGCAGTTGAAGCCGCGTGGGCGGTGGTGGATCCTGTTCTAAAGAAGAATCACCAGGTTCTGCGATACAAGCGGGGCAGTTGGGGGCCTGAAGAGGCGAACGCAATTATCGCTTCAGCCGACGGCTGGCACCAGCCCGATGCGAGAGATGCGGATGACATGCATAGGCTCCACCGCGTTAGCCTGAGCGAAACGGAGGCGGGTCGAGGAGGGTAGACGGGGTTTTGGGTCTTCCGGGTCGGCTGCTTGGAAAGCGAGAGCAGGAGAACAATAGGCAAGTCCCCCGCTTGATCTGTATCACGCAGATCAAGCGGGAGAAAGATTGCCGTCTATTAGCGAGGAAGGGCGGGGAAGGGGACGCCATTCAGCTCCACTTTGCCCCCGCATGGCTTTCAAAGCACATTATCGCGATTAACGCGCTTATCTCCACTCTGGACCGTCCAAACTCTTCTGGCTAAATCCTCAGTGAACCATGCGGGAGTCAAAAAGCCAATAAATCACTATTCTGCCAGATCGGTACGTACCACCTGCAAGCATCAACCCCTGCTTAGTGATTACCGCCGATGTGACAGACAATACCATTCGACTCAAATACGGCTTTGAGCTCATTAATCTTCTCAGCGGGAGGAGTTTCCACACCCGGAGGCATGGGATATTCCCGGCCCAGACCTGCGTATTTACCCATGCCCATACGATGGTAAGGCATGAGATCGACCTCTCTGGCTCCGATCTTCTTCATGAATTTAGCTGTGGCTTGCATATTCTCAACGGTATCGTTACCCCCAGGGATCACTGGGATACGAATCACGACCTGTGTCTTGGTCTCGGCGAATACTTTCTCTAAGTTGCTATGAATCAGTTCGTTGGATACGCCAGTCAGCTGTTTATGGATAACCGGATCCATGTGCTTCACGTCAAAGAGCGCAAGATCCGTATATTCCAATACCGACTTGAACTTGTCCCACGGCGCATAGCCCGTAGTCTCTATTGCCGTATGGATATAGCTCTGCTTGCACCTCTTGAACAGCTCGCGAAGGAACTCATGTGAAAGCAGAGGTTCGCCGCCAGAAACCGTAACTCCGCCACCCGACTGAACAAAGAATGGCTGATCCGCTTCCAGGATTTCCATCACCTGGTCGACCGTCATCGGTGTGCCCACGTCCTCATAGGCGCTCTCGTAGCAGCCCTGTACGCAGACATGGTCCTTACAAGTGGCACAGATCTCATGGTTGACTGTGACATACCCTTCGGGCTCGAGATCTGGATTATAGCTAATCGCACCATTTTTGCAGATATTTACGCAGCGATGACACTTAACACACTTAGCTCTGATATAAAGAACATCTTTGGGAGTTGTTTGCGATTCCGGGTTGGAACACCACAGACATCTGAGAGGGCATCCCTTCAAGAACACCGTCGTTCTGATGCCTGGTCCGTCCTGGACGGAATAACCCTGAATATTAAACACCATTCCCGTTAATTCGTTAGTCCCCATAACCCCTCTCACTTACTTACTTCGCGTAATAGAACGTATTCAATTCGTCGTTACTACCGGGCATGCAAGAGGTAACCTTCTCGCATGCCCGGATTATGTGGAGCCAATATCAGATCCTCACGCTATCGCGTGAAGAGCCGACATTACCACGTTTGGCAAGTTCTGGAAACGATCTCGTCCTGTACCTCTGGGCACAGAGTGATGAAGTATGCGCTGAATCCAGCAACGCGGACAATCAGATCTCTGTAGGAATCAGGATCTTTTTGTGCGGCGCGCAGCGTTTCCTGCGTGACGCAGTTGAACTGGATCTGGTATCCACCACCGTCAAAGTAGGTCTTGACCAGCTGGAGGAACTTCTGCGCACCGGCTTCGCCCTCAAGAGCCGTCGGGTGGAACTTCACGTTGAAGTGAGTCGAACCATAGACGACAGGATCAATCAGCTTCAGCGCTGAACGGATCAGAGCGGTTGGGCCTTTCACGTCCGTACCAGGGGTGGCCGAAAGCGTCGCGTCAGTCATGCACTCGCCGGCCTTTCTGCCATCCGGGGTCGCCCAAGTCTTCTTACCGAAGGCCCAGTGCGCCGTCACTGAATAAGCAGAAGGCGTAATGGTCCAGCGGCCCATGTAGTCAGGCTTGCGGTTGTGGATCTCGGCATAGTCTCTCATCAAGCGACGGCCGAGCTCATCAGCGAAAGGATCGTCGTTGCCGTACTTCGGCGCTTTCTTGCACAGGTTCTGAACGTCTTCGTAGCCAACAAAGTTTGCTGTGATCGCGGCAACCATCTTTTCCATGCTGACGGACTTATCGTCAAAGATCAGCTTCTTCATCGCTGCGAGACAGTTGGTGGCATCAACGCTGCCGGCCAGGCAAACACCGTCGCCCCAGTTGTAGCGGGCGCCGCCGTCGACCATATCCATACCTCTCTCGACGCAGTCATACGTTACTGCAGAGCCGAGAGGTGTCGGATGATCGCGCTCCATGTTCCACTCGAGGGTGGAGATGTCGCGGCAGATGTCGATCCAGTATTCATAGTACTTGTACAGACGATCGTAGCACTCTTCCCAGGTCTTGCATTCGCATGGATCGCCATAGGCCGGTCCATAAGCTACGCCGGTCTTGATATCGCGACCATTAGAGAAGAAGAACTCCATCATCTTGGTCATGTTAAATCTGGCTTCCCAGGTGCCGTCCGTCTTGCCGCCGATGATGCTCTGAACGCAACCCGCAACTGCCTGATCTCTGATGTCCTCGATCGGGCCTTCTTCGTGCAGCAAGCGGCGCTTCATCGAGACTTCCTGGCTATGGAACGAAGGCTGACCGATACCAGTTCTGATCAGCTTGACGCACTCCATAAGGAACTTAGGAGACAGCTTGTTGTGATACATAACGGACAGGAGCGGTTCCGGGCACTGCGCGCGGCGCTGGGCTTCCAGAATCAGGTAGTCCACTTCGCACGTGCCGTCTTCGCCCGTCGCCGGATCCAGACCGCCAAGGGTCAGCTGCTGAGCGATACGGCTCTGCTGCCAGATCGCCAGTTCGGGGTTCATAACGAAGTTCTGGGTGTTAACTTTCAGGAACCAGAACTGCAGGAACTCGATGGCTTCCTCGTCCGTGATTCTGCCTTCTTCGATGTCTTTCTTGTAGTTGGCATACACGTACTGCGGGAATCTCATCGGAGCGTGGTGAACCGTCATGCACTGGTTCTGCCAGTCGCCCATGGTGATGAACCACTGAGCCTGAAGGGCTTCCTTGAAGGTACGAGCAGGCTTGGCCGGAACCCAGCTGCAGCGATCTGCCATCTCTTCGTATTCGGCCTTCTTGCAGGGGTCCTTCTCAGAGGCGGCCGCTTCTCTTGCCAGTGCGGCATAGCGCTCGGCCTGGTGAATCAGGGCCTTGATCGATACTTCGCAGGCACACAGGAAGTGCCACTTCTTGTAGTCAGAAGTCGGCGAAACCGACGTAAGAATCGTGTTCTCATTCGGAACCTGACCCGCGGTCGGATCCGGCGCCTGAACGCCATACACCTTGCATTTGCTCTTTACACAAGCGATCTGTCTGAGTACGTCTTCCAGACCTCTTTCGATTACCGTTCTGTGGCAAGGAACAACCATGCCGCCCATGTCGTCATCGAAGTTCAAGCCAAGGCCGATGTCAACAAGCTTCTGAACGTCCAGGCCATACTTTGCCTTAACGATAGGACGAACGCGATCCTGCATGTTCTGACCGATCCAGAACTTGCCGCATTCCTGGATGATCTTCCGCTCTTCTTCGGTCGTCTTGTGAACGCCACGCTGAAGGGCGAATTCCTTGTCGTCTTCGATCCAGTAGGAGTCTCTCCAGGGCTGGATGTAGCCACCGTAGATGAAGTTGGTCAGATGTCCGCAGATCGGGTTGCCGTCAAGCCAAACCTTCTTCTCGCGGCTCAGTCTGTCGAAAATCATGGCCTTGATTTCGGAATAGCTCTTGCTGGCGGCCCACTTGCTATAGACATCGGTCTCAATCTGGAGCTTCTGGACGTCAAGACGAGCCGGCGCCGCGAACAGCTTCTCTTTTTCTTTCTTGAATCTGTCCGACATCTTGCCGTTCGGATCGAAATTCAGCTTAATCTTACGAGGCATCTGTTCCGGTGCTTTGGGGGCGTGTTGCGATACCTGAGTCGACATTACACATTCTCCTTTTGAGATGTACTTCAGTTTGAGCTCACGAGACGTTTAATTTTCCCGATCACTGTAATGTTTATAACTACTACTAAGGTACTACTAGTCCGGTACACCACTGACGCTGCCCGGCGCCGGGCAGCGTGAGATCCGCACCACAGCTTTATCACTGTGGCTTCAGCTTACTGTCAATGCAAGACGAGTGCCATCCACTCTGCCCTACAAGTACTTGAATTCTCAACGAGAAATTATCTAAGTCGTTAAAGTCGACAGTGTCAAGAGTTGAAAAGGTCGACACTGTCGATACTCCGCCCGCCGTTAAGCATACTGCTTCGCAAAAACCCCAAGCTTCTTCATCCGCGACAGCAGCGTGGTCCGATTAATCCCAAGACGGGCAGCAGCCCCGTCGCTGCCACCAACCCGGCCCTTGCAGGCCGTGAGCGCGCGTATGATCTCCTCGCGCTGCTTCGTTTCATATTCTTTCGCAACTCCGTCCTTATCAGCTTGCGCCCCGCCGGCCACTCCGGATGCGCGCTTCACATCCTGCGGGACCACCGTCATCACCGCTGTTTCCGTCTTCGTTTTTCTCAGCTCGCCCAGCGGCGCCTCCAGCGACTTGCCCCGCGTCAGAATCACCGCCCGCTCAATGAAATTCTCCAGTTCGCGAATGTTCCCTGGCCAGTCCCAGGCAGTCAGACCCTTCATCGCCGAGGCAGGAATGCCTTCAATGTTCTTATGCATCTGCTTGGCGAACTTCTGCACAAAATAGCTCACCAGCAACGGTATGTCTTCTTTCCGTTCTCGAAGCGGCGGAATCCGGATCGGAAATACACTCAGGCGGTAAAACAAATCGCTGCGGAAATCCCGGGACGCAACCATCTGTTCCAGATCCCGGTTGGTGGCCGAAACCAGACGAAAATCCACCTTCCGCGTATGGGTGCTGCCCAGCCTCTCAAACTCCCGCTCCTGCAACACCCGCAACAGCTTCGGCTGAACCTCAATCGGAATATCGCCAACCTCGTCCAGAAACAGCGTGCCCTGATCGGCCAGCTCCAGCCGCCCGGCCTTCTGCGCAACCGCCCCCGTAAACGCTCCCCGCTTATGTCCAAACAGCTCGCTCTCCAGCAGACCCGCCGGAATCGCCGCGCAGTTCAGTTTCGCAAACGTCCGGTCCCGCCGCCGGCTGCGGTCGTGAATTGCCCGCGCAATCAATTCCTTTCCCGTTCCCGTCTCCCCGAGCAGCAAGACCGTGGCATCGCTGAAGGCAACCGTTTCCACCAGGCTCAGAACATGCTGCAACGCCGAACTGTTCCCAACCACATTCTCAAAGTTCAGCTCGCTGCGAATCTCGTCTTCCAGATACAGCTTCTCCTGTGTCAGCTTATCCTTGAGCTCCGATATCTCCTGGTAGGCCAGCGCGTTTTCAATCGCGATCGCAATCTGTCCCGCTACCCGGTTCAGAAACTCCACATCCTCCGACGTGAACCGACTGTCCGTTCGGCGCGAAATCGCCAACGTCGCCAGAGCACGGCCGCGGCTCACCAGAGGAATGAAGCAAATCGTCTTGATGCCTTCAGCCACCGCGGCTCTAAGCCGCGAAGTGACCTCACCCGTTTCGGGGACCCGCCAGATTACCGGTTGCAGCGTCTCAATCGCGCGCCACCCGGGATCGTCCGGGCTGGGACCGACAACCAGCTCTTCCTTAACCGCCCCCTTGCCGTCCGGAAAATCCAGCGCATAGACCCGCAATGTTCCCGGCTCGTCGCCGGCCAGCGCAATCGATGCCATGTCGCAGTGCATCACCTCGCGCACGTTCACCGCCACCGCCCGCAGCACCTCGCGAAGCTCCAGATTCGACGTAATCCGGTTCGTCAGGTTCAGCAGCAACTCCAGCCGGTCGTTTTGAATGCGCTCCCGCCTCAGATTAAGGCCGTCGTCAATCGCGAATGCGACCACACGCGCAACAAGCTGCAGGAAAACAATGTCTTCCTCACTGTAACTAGCCGCCGAAGCGCTCGCGATTCCCAGAACCCCAAGCCGACGGTGTGGCGTTGTCAGAGGAAGCAGAAGAAGCGAACCGAGCTCGATGCCGCGTGCCGCAAGCTCCTGTTTAAAGCACGGAAACCGTTCGTCTCTCTTCAAATCGGCAATGTAGAGAAATTCCTGCCGGCTCACCGCCGGCCAGTCCGCAAGCTCATCCGATGGCCACTGAAGATCCGGCACCGGGAGCTTCACCGTGCCCCACGCATGCCACTCAATCTCCGCGGAATTTTCCTTGCGGGTCACAATGTCGAGATAGTCGAAACGCAGGAAGGGGCTAAGCTGTTCCGCCAGAACCTTCGCCAGTTCCCCAGGCTCATGGCAGACGGAAAGAGCTTCGCTCAGACGCAAAACAGCCGCATCACGTTGCGGCCTGGCTCCCGTCGAAGTCGGTGCTGCTGTACTCATATTGTTTTCAACGCGTCCGGGCCGTAGGTGCGAACCCGTTAATCTATGATAACCCAATCGTGCGCGGAAGAGTTCTGCCCAATCAATGGCAAACGACCCGTTCGGAGCTAATCCTGTTCGCGGCTCAGTAGAGTGAGGCCATGAAGTACAGGTTAACGGGTATGAGCCATGCGCTCCTGCCCATGAGTTTGGCTATCAGTGCGACACAGGAATACGTCCGCAACGGCGCAGCTGCGGACCTGGGTCGGACAGGAACCGCGGAGCCAACTTCAAAGCGCAGCAGCGCAAGCGAACTAGCTGGGGCGAGCGCTACTTTTCTTGTTCGGAGTAACCAACACTCACCAGCACGCCAGAGTGCGCGTTGGGCTGGCCACCCATCCTTATCACTAAGGCGAATCGGGTAGTCTGACTCGGGTGATTACCTAATATCTGTTCGGTGTACCTCCGCGGGTTCCGCTTTGCGCCCGGAACTTAACCACCAATTGGCTCCTCTCCAAACCGGCTAGACTAGCTTGCGTCTCTGTAACAGGCTAGAACCCCACTTGCACGGTTGGCACGCCATAATAATCGGCAACCATTACTGTCAGCACATCCTGCCTTGCCTGCCAAAGCCATGACGAGTTTCGCGACCGGTACAGTTGTTTGGGATAAGCAAACTGAGCTCTGTAACCAAGCTCATGCTCTACTACTTCCCCCCACAAATACACCTCACCTTCCACAACCTGGAATGCAGGCGTATTCAGTTCCCTTTGCGTTGCTGCATATACCTGCATCCGTCTCCGATGTTTCCACCCATAGATTCCGGCCAAATCACGCTGGTCGATATCCGGCCGCGTGGCAATGGTCTTCTCCCTGGATGGCCAACAGAAGTCATCAGAATTTGTGGAACGTAACCTCAGATCGGGATGCCACCTGCCCTTGTCGAGCTTAAAATCAGGCCGCTCCCTGAGTGATTGCAACCGCTCCATGCTAAGCAGTCGCAACCGTTTCATGGCAAGACCATTAACCAGCCAGCATCTGTAAGCAACAACCGGTTCTATGAATACGTTTACAGCTTGCTGATCACAATCTAATGACCATGGCACAAGTTTTCCGCTAAAGCTGTTGTTCTGTGCCATTAGGGTATCGCCGGAACTTTCTCCGGTTCTTGCATTGGCTCATATACCGGCTCTTCCGCGGGATGATGAAGCGGTCGTGGTACGGGCTCTTCCAATGGATAATGAATTTCACGCTTTCTTGGTTCTCCAATCTGCGCCATTCTTGGAATCTCCTTTCTCGTTAAGCCTTGATCTCGCCTTACGAACTTGGCCCGATTATATCTCTGACTGCGAGCAAATTTTCAGTGTTTTGACGCAATCGCAGTCGATCGCAAACTTTTGTGGGCACCCGCAAACTGAAACGCGGCAGGTATGTCGAAGTCGCTTTTTGTAAGAGTACAGAATGAAAGATCTTTCAGAAGAGAGAGTCTGTTCGGCAGCCCAGCGGCATTTTGAATGCGCGTGGCGAATTTCCGAAGCGTATCGAGCATTTCTTCGGTCCGAATCATTGATATTGGCCGATGTCGATTTGTGCATGGGGCTGGCACTCGCCTGTGGGTATAATAAAAATTGGACTCTCTCCCAGGCGAAGCATGAGAAGGGGCGAGATTTTGTATTTTAGCTAAGCAATGCCTTAAGGCCGCGTACCGTTCACATCGCTACAGGCCCAATTTGCAGGCTTAATATTTGGATACCGCATATATGGATTCACAGCTAAGTTTTTCCTTCGAGCTATTCCCGCCCCGTACGCCGGAAGGCGTGACGAAATTGCCGGCTGTGATCCGGCGCCTTGCTGAGTTGCACCCGGACTATTTCTCTATCACTTATGGCGCCGGCGGCTCCAATCAGGAAGGCACCTATGAGACGCTAATGACGGTGATCAAGCAAACTGGCGTGGAGGCCGTACCGCACCTGACCTGCGTGGGTTCGACACGCGCCCACATTGCTTGCCTTTTAGACCGTTACCGGGAGGCGGGCGTTAAGCGCGTTGTTGCGCTGCGCGGCGACCTGCCTGCGACCGCCATGAGTCCCTCTGCGCCTGGCGACTTTCATTACGCCAATGAACTGGTCAGCTTCATCCGTGAGACCTATGGGAACGCCTTCAAGATTGATGTGGCCGCTTACCCGGAGATGCACCCGCAGGCGCCCAGTCCTGGGGTGGACTTCGAAAACTTCTGCCGTAAGGTCGAGGCGGGCGCTGACGCGGCGCTGACCCAGCTTTTCTTTAACGCCGACGCCTACTTCGATTTCATGGAGCGTTGCGACAAGGCGGGTATCAAAATCCCGGTGATACCGGGCATCATGCCCATCACCACCTTCGACAGGACCGTCCGTTTCTGCGAGGGTTGCGGCGCGGACCTGCCGCGGTGGGTGCGTCTGCGCCTTGAAGAGTTGCAGGACGACAAGCCCGCTCTGCTCGATTTTGGCTTAGGCGTGGTTACTCGTCTCTGTGAAACCCTTCTGCGCAACGGCGCGCCAGGCTTGCACTTCTACACAATCAATCAGTCCGAAGTGGTTCAGCGTTTGTGGAACAATCTGGCGCTGACGACATCGTGCGAGCAGGGTCACTAGACCCGGAGTGGGCTAGTGACCTCGTCTAGTTTGCCCCATTCAAAACGAAGCAGAGGTCGAGCAGTTTGTTTTGCGCCGGAAAGGTTTTAGCTCACTTTCCGGCGGTTGCTTTTTTGGAATATGTCAGCCGCGCTCCTCGCGGGGCACGTAGTCGCGCTTTGTCTCGCCAGTGTAGATCTGACGGGGGCGGCTGATCTTGAGCCGCGTCGCGTCGTGGATCTCCTTGTAGTTGGCAATCCAACCCGGCATACGCCCGATGGCAAACATGACAGTGAACATATTGAGTGGAATCCCCATCGCGCGCAGAATGATTCCCGAGTAGAAATCGACATTGGGATACAGCTTGCGGTCAATGAAATAGCTGTCCTTGAGGGCGACTTCCTCCAGATGCCGCGCGATATCCAGAAGCGGATCGCTGATATTCAGCTTCGCCAGAATGACGTCGGCGGTCTTCTGCAGAATGCGCGACCGGGGATCAAAGTTGCGGTATACGCGATGACCGAAACCCATCAGACGCAGCTTGGAGTCCTTCTGCTTGACCTTCTCCATGTAGTCCTTTGCGCAAATCCCGGACGTGCGGATCTCTTCAAGCATCTGGATCACAGCCATGTTGGCTCCGCCGTGCAGCGGTCCCCAGAGGGAACACACGCCTGCGGCGCATGACGCGAACATATTCGCGCCCGAGCTTGCCACCATCCGCACCGTGGAGGTGCTGCAATTCTGTTCATGATCGGCATGCAGGATCATGAACTGGTTCAGGGCGCGCGCTACGTCTGGATCGGGGGTGTAGCGTCCGTGGGGCACCGAGAACATCATATGCAGAAAGTTCTCGCAGTATTTGAATTCGCGCGGGTACATCATGGGCTGACCGATGCTCATCTTGTACGTCGCGGCTGCAATGGACCGCACTTGCGAGAGGAGTCGTGCCGCGCTTTCTTCAAAGTTGAATTCGCCTTCTTCGTACCCCAGCACTTCGGGCGAGAAGCAGCCAAGCGCGTTGATCATCGCCGAGAGGATGGCCATCGGCGGAGCGTTGTTGGGAAAACCCTGAAAGTGGCTGCGCATGCTTTCGTGGATCATCTGATGCTTAGTCAGAAGCTCCGAGAACCCCTTGCGCTCCTCTTCGTTCGGCAGCCACCCATAAATCAGGAGCCAGGCCGTTTCCATGAAGTTCGATTGTTCCGCGAGCTGTTCAATGGGGATTCCGCGGTAGCGCAAGATGCCTTGATCGCCGTCGATGTAGCTGATGGCTGACCGGCAGGAACCGGTATTACCGTAGCCTTCGTCCAGGGTGATCAATCCGGTCTTTGAGCGAAGATCGGAAATGTCGATGCCGAGTTCCTTTTCGGAACCTTCTATCACAGGAAATTCCCAGGAATTACCGTTGTATTCGAGTCGAGCGGTGGACATTGTTACGTATTCTCCAGATTACCGATTCTTGCGCTTTCGTCGCGGAGTTAGCAAGGTCCTCCGTCGGAAAGCCGTGGACAGAGTCCCGGCTGTATTGCGTTCGCCATTGCAGCAAGAGTTGTGCGCGAGCCAAGGCTCCGCTTTAACTTGCATGATTTTTTTCAGGGACACCCATCACATTGACTCACATTATAAACATGAGGGCGCAAACAATCCGAATATTTCGTTAATCGAGGCGAACCATGAATACTCCGCCCTCATTCACCCGGGTTTGCTCGAAGACCTTGCGCGTATTCTCTTTGTCGTCTTTCGTAACCCGAATGCGAACCCAGTAGCCGGTAGGGCCTTTGAAATGCATTACTTGCGCATCGGCGTAACGGTCAAGGAGATGCTGCTTCAAACGAATGGCGTTGGATTGTTCCTTGAATGCACCGATCTGAACACACCAGCGGCCGCCGGTTTCAATGGGATGCGGCGCTTCGAGCACATCCAGCCGGACGCGTGCGGTTCCCGGAAGGTAGACGTTAACGTCCTTGGCAGCGGCGAGCGAAAGGTCAATGATGCGATCACCTATAAAAGGGCCGCGGTCGGTGATACGCACTACTGTGGTCTGATTATTCTGGAGGTTGACAACGCGCACGATCGAATTCATGGGCAGGGTGTTGTGTGCGGCGGTCATCTCGTTCTGGTCGTAAAGTTCGCCGTTGGCGGCCTTCTTGTTGTGATAGTTAGGGCCGTACCAGCTTGCGTATCCCATTTCGCTCCAAATGACCTTTGCTTTGGGATCGACGTGAATGCCGGGAACCGAGGCAATGGAGCCGAGGTCGCTCGCGTATGGAAAGTCTTTCGCCTCGGTAACAGTGTCCTTCTTTGGTTTCGAGTGAGCGGACTGTGAAGGGAGTCTAGGCGAGGGCGGAACCTTGCGGGCCGTCGGCTTCTTGTGTCCGCAGCCGATTGAAAATAGACCGATGGTAAACAGACAGGCGACCAGCACTCCCCGGCGCAGACAGACGAACGGAAAATCCGCATTGCCGGGGCGAGCCGACAGGTGCATTACGTGTTGCGTAAAAAGCTCCAAAGCAGCTTGATTCTGCCGCGTCCGCAGTAACTGGTCAATGAGGCGGAACATTGATGATTACTGCATGAATTTCCAAGAGCGTCCCAGCAACAGTAATTACATCGCGCAAGTTACTCGAGCACGTGGATATTGTGTTTCTCGCAAATCTCCTTCAGGATTTTCGGCCATACGCTGACGGTCACCTCTCCAAGGTGCGCCTTCTTTAACAGCAGCATGAGCGTGCGCCCCTGGCCGATACCGCCTCCGATAGAGAGCGGAATCTCATTTTTGATGATCCCCTTGTGGTATGGAAAATCGATCAGGTTCAGCTGATTCGACATGGCGAGCTGCTGCTTCAGGGTTTCGGCGTTAACCCGGATGCCCATTGATGAGAGCTCGTGGCGGCGTCCCGTGACCGGGTTCCAGACCAGGATGTCCCCGTTGAGGCCGTGTGCGGTTTCGCCATTAGGCATGGTAGTCGGTGTCACCCAGTCGTCGTAGTCGGCAGCGCGCATCTCGTGGGGGAAGCCGTCCTTGAGCGGCCAACCGATGCCGATGATGAATACGGCGGGGTGTTTTTGAAGGAGCAGAGTCTCCCTCTGTTTTCGCGGTAGACCGGGGTACATTTCGAGCAGCTCCTCGGCATGTATAAACTCAATCTCTTCGGGCAGGGCTGGGTATTTGGCATTCCCGAGCGCGGGGAAGAGCTGCCGCGCGAAACGATCGGCGCCGGTCAGGACCCTCCAGATGCTACGGACGATTGTTTTCAGAAAATCCAGATTGCGATCTTCGGGCCGGATGACACGTTCCCAATCCCACTGGTCGACGTAGCAGCTGTGGTCGTGGTCGAGGAAGTAGTCCTTGCGAATGGCGCGCATGTCGGTGCAGATGCCTTCGCCGACCTGGCAGCCGAACTGCTTGAGAGCCATCCTCTTCCATTTGGTTGCGGCCTGCACGATCTCAGCATCGACGGGGTGCTGGTTGCGGTCGTTGGAAATATGGACCTGAATTGGAGTGCGCGACCCATCGCGGTCCAGGAAGTCGTTAATGCCGCTCTCAGAGTCGACGATGAGTGGCACCGTGGTCATGATGAGGTTTAACTCACGGCAGAGCTTGTCTTCGATGTAGCGCTTGACGGCGAAGATGGCCTTCTGTGTTTCGAGGGGTGAGAGTAGGGGAGTGTAGTCTTTCGGCAGGACGCGCTCGATGTCGGTGTAATTGCCAATGCCAGGGCCGGCAAGGTCCGCACGCTTATCTGCTAATGTGGCTCTCATTAAAGTCTCCTTCGTTTGAACTCAGTCCTCGGGGTGTGGGAATGGCTGCCAACGAAAAACAGCACCAAATTTGTCGGCTGCTACGAAATCACGAAAGCAGTGGTGGATCTGTAACGATGATCACAAAATCGGAGGAATTTTTACTCTTAGTCAAATCAGTAACCGTTTAGTAGAATCGGGCGCATGAACGTTCCTGCCTCCGTCACCACCCCTGCTCCTGAGCCCGACTCCAACGAAACGCAGGTGTACTGCATACACGGCGTAGACCCGGAGGTTCAGGCCTATGCAATGGCGAAGTACTCCCGTTCGGCGCTCTCGCTCAAGGAGTCGCTGGCTGAGTTGAATGAGCAAAGAGCGGAAAAATTTCTCAGCACCTTCTATTTCCAGTACGGACATCGTTCGATTGCGGACCTGGCGCACGTCGCCATGGCCATTGAGCGGCTCTCTTTATTAGCGGCCACTCTGGTTGTAGACGAAAGCCGCTGGGATGGTCAGGAGCGCTCAACGCGTTACCAGGATTTCAAGAAGAGCGGGCACTATACGCCGAAATTCTGCGATCCGGCGGACGCGCATTTCTTTGAAGAAACCATCGAATTTCTCTTTTCGGAGTACCGCAGCTTCAGCGAATTGAATTTTCAGTATCTTGCGGCGAAGACTCCCAAACCGGCAGATATGACGCAGGAGGCCTACGAGCGCACCATGCGTGCGCGCGCTTTCGATATTTCGCGCTACTTGCTGCCTCTGGCTACCAATACGTCTCTGGGGCAGATTGTGAATGCCCGCACGCTGGAGACTCAGGTTGCGCGCCTGCTCGGCAGTCCTTACGCGGAGGTGCGGCTGCTCGGCGAACGCATGAAGCAGGCCGCGCGCGGATCAGCCTGGGATGTGAATGCCGGGAAACGACAATCTCTGGTAGAGGCAATCGCTGAGAAAGACGCAGCGCTGGGAGAACAGGCAAGAGCGGAGCTCTTGCGGGAAACCAAAGTTGCTCCCACGCTCGTAAAATACGCGGAGGCCAGCAAATACCAGCTTTTCTCGAAAAAGGAGCTGACGCAGGCGGCATCTGAGTTGATGCGAGGGCAGAGCATTGCGCCAGCCCCCGAGGTCGATCTGCTCGACGAAGAGCCGCTCGAAGTTGAATTGGCCACGACGCTGCTTTACGAGCATTCACAGCATCCTTATCGTCAGTTGCGCGAAGCAGTGGCTGCTCTGAGCGAGGCGCAGCGGGCGGAGATTATCGATCTGGGCATTCGTCATCGCGACAGCCACGACGAATTGCTGCGCGCCTACTGCTCTGGTCAAAAGTTCCGCTTTGACATTCTCATGGACATCGGGGCCTACCGCGATCTGCACCGCCATCGCCGGTGCGTTCAGATCCATCAGGAGTACTGCTTCGAGCATGGATTCGATACGCCACGGGAAATTCTGGATGCAGGCTACGCCGCACGTTACACCGAGGCGATGCAGCGCGCCGGGGACGCAGGGCGCCAACTTGCGACTGCCCTCAGCGCGCGTGGCGAGGCTCCGCAAGCCGCGCAATATCTGCTTCCTTTGGCCTACCGCAAGCGCACGCTTTTCAAGATGGATTTTGCGGAGGCCGTTTACATCAGCGAACTGCGCACAGGGCCAGGAGGTCATTGGAGCTACCGTAATGTGGCCTATCAGATGTACGAACGTATCGCCGAACGCTACCCGGCGCTGGCTAAGTGCTTCCGAGTTACGGATATTCATCCACCGGTGGACTTGCTTCGAAGGTGAGCGTTAAGGGCCTAGGGGGATATCACGAAGGGCAAGGGATAACTCCAGCAAGGATAATCGGCAAAAATTTCCCTATTCTTCGCCTTTCGTTCACCTTTATCTTCGCTCGTGCTATGCTCTCGGCAGTCGTCCTTATAATTGTGAAGTGATGCGCAGTCCGCACCTTTAAGTGGAGCCGGTGGCTCGGTGCGGGGCTAGTCCGCACCTCAAAATCATTGCAGCCACGCGTCTTACGGGCGTGGCTAAGGAGTGCTTCATGGCCGAAGATCGGTCCCGCGCAATTGATCTTGCGCTATCTCAGATTGAAAAGCAGTTCGGCAAGGGTTCCATCATGCGCCTGGGAAGCAAGGGGCCTATTGTTCCCATTTCGGTGATCTCTACCGGCAGCATTTCTTTTGACTCTGCTCTGGGCGTAGGTGGAGTTCCTCGCGGTCGCGTGGTTGAAGTGTACGGCCCTGAATCTTCCGGCAAAACAACGGTCTGCTTGCAGATTATCGCTGAAGCGCAGAAGGCCGGCGGCATGGCAGCCTTCGTGGATGCCGAACATGCTCTCGATCCGTCCTATGCTAAACGGCTCGGCGTGGATGTGGATAACCTGCTGGTTTCACAGCCGGACTACGGCGAGCAGGCTTTGGAAATTACCGAAGCCCTGGTGCGCTCTGGAGCGATTGACGTACTGGTGGTGGACTCTGTGGCGGCGCTGGTTCCTAAGGCTGAGCTGGATGGCGAAATGGGCGACAGCCACATGGGGTTGCAGGCGAGACTGATGTCGCAGGCGCTGCGCAAACTCACTGGCACGGTCAGCAAATCGCGCACCTGCCTGATTTTTATCAACCAGATTCGCGAGAAAATTGGCGTGATGTTCGGGAATCCGGAGACTACCACTGGCGGACGCGCCCTGAAGTTCTACTCTTCTGTGCGTATTGATATCCGGCGTATTGCCGCAATCAAGGATGGCGACCAGGTCGTGGGCTCGCGCACCAAGGTCAAAATCGTAAAGAACAAGACTGCGGCTCCCTTCCGCGAAGCTGAGTTCGACATGATGTACGGAGAGGGCATTTCGCGTGAAGGCGACATGCTCGATCAGGCGGTTGAGCGCAATATCGTCGAAAAGTCCGGCGCATGGTACAGCTTTGAAGGGGAGCGCATCGGGCAAGGCCGCGAGAACACGAAGAATTTCCTAAAGGAGAACAAGGACATCTCCGCCCGGATCGAACAGGCTGTGCGCAAGGCTCTCGGATTGGATAAAGCCGTTGCAGAAGCGCCCGCCGATCCGCAGCCGGTTTCGCCGCAGGAAGTAGCCGCAGCCAAGGCCGCTCTGCCTAAGAAATAGCGCCAGAACGCGATACAAAGAATTAAGAGGGTGCGGATCGTTCCGCACCCTCTTAATTCTTGTTAAACCGAATTTAGGAACCAGACGTCCGGGAGCCCCGCTTATGCGATAGCTTCGCAACTTTTGGCAACCAGTTGGGGTCTTGGACACTTTTCCCGAACCAGAAACCGCTCCAGTATGGTGCCGTTAAACATCTGAACGGCGGACTGGGTGCTTGGGGCGATGATTTGCAATTGCTTGCCGTTGTCTACCGCGTGCGCCAACACCGACATCAGACTGCCAAGACCGTCAACGTCCAGGGCGCGCACTGCTGTTAAATTCACAATTAGTTTGTTAAAGCCGCCCAATAACAGCAGAGCATTGCGGCGAAATGCCTCGACTTCCTTGCCTCCGACCAGTTTTCCGCGACATGCCATCGTTACGTTTTCGCGACCGGTGCGAACTTCCAAAACCAGATCCATGTCTATCCCTTTGTATGAACTTGCCTACTCATGGGATGCCACCTTTGAGGACGCTGGTTGTAAAGGAAGTGGGTTACGCGAAACGGGAATAACGAAATATTCAAATTAGCGTTGTCCGGAAATTTCCCTCGCAGCTTCCGGTTCGAGTTGGCCTCTACGATACCGCCAGTGAGTCCACAAAATGCGTGCCGCACCCATGACGGGGACGGCCAGGTATATACCGGCTATGCCAGCGATTTCTCCACCGGCCAAAATCGCGAAGATCACGAGCAGTGGATGTATTTCAACGCGTCCGCCGAGGACGCGCGGAGAGACAAAGTAGTCCTGCGTGCCGCGCCACAGAAGAAGAAACACGAGGACCAGCGCCAGGTGACCGTAGTTGGCCCCAAAACTGATACCCAGGATCAGAGTTCCGGCTACCAGTGGGCCGACGAGAGGAATGAACTCCAGAAGACCGCCCAACGTCCCCAACACTAATGAGTAGGGCACACGCATGAGCGTCAGCACAACAACGTAGACTGTCCCTGAGATTGCAGCCAGATACAGCTGCGCACGAACAAAGTGCGCCAGCATGTCGTCGAGATCGCTCATGATCCCACTCAAGAACTTCCGGCTGCGCTGATTCTCCAGTAGTCCTTCAATACTGTGCGCGAAGCGTTTTTTATCTTTCAGCAAGAAAATGGCAAGAAACGGAACCAGCACGAACCAAAGTAAATTCCCGGCGACCTCCGTGGCCTTTTGCCCGTGTGTGCCAAGCGAGGCAAGAACTTCATCACGGTGTCCGACGATGAAGTGTTGCAGCCGCGCCTGTGTCGTTTCGCTCCATCCGTGTGTCTTGCCGATTTGGAAGGCGATGTTTCCACTGGCAACTTTATCGTAGAGTTCTGGGACTGCCAGGGAGAGACGCCGTCCTTCGTCCACAACACGCGGACCAACAGCAGCTCCAACGGTGAGTAAACCCGCCAGCATGACAAGGTATATTGCGGTAATGGCAACCCCCCGGCTGCAATGTGTCTTTTTTTCTGCCAGTGAAATCAATGGCTCCAGAAGATATGCGAACAGCATGGCGAAAAGGAAGGTCAGCAGCGGTTTGCGTGCAAGCCAGATGAATGCGAGCAGCGATAGCGTCGCCAGAACTGTGAACTGAATGCGCAGGGTGGTCTTGTCGAGAAGGCTCATGAAGTGTCGCCTTAGAGAGTCGCTCTATTGTAGAGCTAAGAGGTCAAACTCTCCAGCTCCGGAGGCCGCCGGGGCAATGGTAATTGGTGCCGCTATACTTGACTCCGATGCGCCGGAGACTTGGCGTGATTTCCCGCAGAGTAAGGTAGCAATCGGTAATTGTTCTGGATTGCTCCCGAGTGCCTCGTGTCAGAAAAACAATGGGTCGAGTTGATCGTCTTTCCTGTGACAGATAAAATCGAAAAAGGTACTAGTGTCGCCGAGGAACTTTGAAGCGAGTTATTTATCCGGGATCATTCGATCCTCCGACCAACGGCCACCTCGATTTGATAAGTCGGGGCGCAAAGCTATTCGACGAACTGGTTGTAGCGATTCTGCGGAACTCGGCGAAGACTTCGCTCTTCGATGTGAATGAGCGGCTGGAAATGCTCCGCGAATGCACCAGCCAGTGGGAGAACGTTCGCGTCGAATCCTTTGAGGGGTTGCTGGTGGATTACGCGCGTCGATGCGGAGCCCAAGCGGTTCTGCGCGGCATTCGCGTTGTCAGCGATTATGAATATGAACTTCAGATGGCTTGGATGAATCGCAAGCTCGATTCCACTCTGGAGACAGTTTTCATGATGCCAGCCGGGGAGTATGCATATCTGAGTTCGCGGCTGGTGTGCGAGATCGCTTCACTTGGGGGCACACTTGGAGATCTGATACCCGCCTCGGTGGAGAGCCGCCTTCGCGCACGCCTCGGAGTCGCGCCGCAGGCTCCCAGATAAGTTCCGCTAATCCAGAAAACAGGCTTGGGGCGCAAAGCGTCCGGAAAGGAATTTCAGTGTCATCGACCACAGGAGCTACCTCATTCACGGCCCGCATCGGCCGCATTGAAATCTCTGCCACCATGGCGATCAACAACGAGGCCACCAGGCTCCGGTCGCAGGGAGTCGATTTGGCAGATCTCGGCGCAGGCGAGCCGCACTTCACCACGCCGGAACACATCAAGCAGGCCTGCATTGAGGCTGTTCAGCAGAATTTCAGCAAATATACGCCGGTCGCCGGATTCAAGGAACTGCGTGAGGCTCTGGTTGCGCGTCACCATCAGGACTTCGGCTCCGAATATTCGTTTGATGAAACCATCGTCACCACCGGAGGCAAGAGCGCGCTCTTCAACACCTTCCAGGTGATGATCGACCACGGCGACGAGGTCATTATCCCGGTGCCGTACTGGGTCTCGTTCAAGGACATGGTGGAGTATTGCGGTGGCAAATGTTCCTTTGTCACTACTCGCGCTGAGGAGGGTTTCCGCCTGACCGCCGCCATGATCGAGCAGGCCATTACTCCGAAAACTCGTATCATCCTGCTCAATTCGCCGAACAATCCATCCGGCGCCGTTGTTTCCCAGAAAGATCTGAAGGCAATTGTCCATTTGGCAGCATCACGTGGAATCTACGTGATGAGCGATGAATGTTACGTGTATCTGGATTACACGGGAAAGCCGTTTTCTCTGGGCTCGCTCAAGGAATACAAGAACTCGTTACTGCTCATGGGATCGCTTTCCAAGACCTATGCCATGACGGGTTGGCGTCTCGGGTTTGCCATGGCGCCGAAAGCAGTGATTGGGCAGCTCCAGAAACTGCAGAGCCAGTCCACCTCGAATCCGACCTCGATTGTGCAGAAGGCCGGTTTGGCTGCAGTCAGCGGCTCTCAGCAGTGTGTGGCGGATATGCGCGCCGAGTATATTAAGCTTCGCGACCGCATAATCGCCGGACTCCGCACCATTCCCGGTGTGAAGGTGAATGTTCCGCAGGGCGCGTTCTATGCTTTTCCGGATGTCAGTGAAATCGTCGATCGCGTCGGTATCGATACCGTTCAGTTGACCTCGCGATTGTTGCGCGATGGCCACGTGGTCGGTGTTCCGGGTGAGGCATTTGGCATGCCTGGACACATTCGTTTCTCCTACGCATCTTCGGCCGAGAACATTGACCGCGGGATCGAGCGGGTACGTACTTTCTTTGCTTCTTTGTAGCTTCGAATCATGAGGGATGGGAGGCCTCCCGGCATCTCATCCCTTCGGAATTCCCATCCAACGGCACATTGCGGTACTCTGTGACGAGTCTGAACCATGCCGTTACTGTATCCATTTCTTGTTCTTCCGGAGTTTCACGAGCGGGTGTGGGGCACACGTGATTTGCGCCCTTATTTCACCCTTGCCGTGGATGCCGAACCGATCGGAGAGGTTTGGCTGACCGGGGAGAACTGCAAAGTCGCCAACGGTCCACTCGCCGGGCAAACTCTGCGCGATCTGGCGGCGCAATACGGCGTTGAATTTATCGGGGAAGCTTCGCCGCAGGCCACGCGCTTTCCTTTGCTGATCAAGTTTCTGTTTCCCCGTCAAAAATTGAGCGTGCAGGTGCACCCGGACGACGCGCTCGCGCGCCGTATTGGTGAGCCCTGCGGCAAAACTGAATGCTGGTATGTGGCTCGCGCCATTGATGGCGGGCAGGTGGGGGTTGGCCTGCGTCCCGGTATTAATCGTGAAATGTTTCGCCTTGCCGTTGAGGCCAACCAAGCCGAACACATGCTGAACTGGCTGGACGTGCGTTCCGGTGAGATGATCTACGTAGATGCGGGCACCGTTCATGCCGTGGGGCCGAACGTGATTCTGGTGGAAACCCAGCAAAACTGTGATGTCACTTACAGGCTTTACGACTATGGCCGTCCGAGACAGCTTCACCTGGATCTAGGGATGGCCGCAATCAAGGAAAAAACGCACGCGGGCAGGGTTAAGCCGCAGACCGAGGACGGTCATCAGTTGCTTGTCTCCTCGCCTCGCTTTCTAGTTGAGAAGTACAAGGTCGAGAGTCCGGTGACACTCACCGCAGAGGCTGGACGAAGCTCGCTCCAGGCAATTGTGTGCCTCGATGGCGGAGCCATCGTGGAGTGCGAAGGCTCACCGCCACTGCCCGTCATGCGAGGCGAAGCCGTGGTGGTTCCTGCTTCGTTGCCTGTAGTAAGCTTGCATCCGCAATGGAGCGCGGAGATTCTTCGCATGCGCTTGCCCGCGCAAGAAGTGGCGGAGCCCGTCACAACCTTGCACACTAGTAATGGCCAGCATGGCTGACTCGAGGAGTAATTTTGGCAGCTCGTAAGCAGGAGTTTTACCCAATTATTCTGGCCGGAGGGCGTGGCACTCGCTTTTGGCCGCTCAGCCGTAAAGCATTTGCAAAACAGCTGTTGCTGCTCAACTCCGAGCAATCCATGATTCAGGAAACCGTGGACCGGCTCTTGTTTGCCGCACCGCGGGAAAACTTCTGGGTTATCACCAATGGCGATCTGCGTCAAAATATCGCGCGCCAACTCAAATCGCTGCCACGAAAGCAAATCGTAGCCGAACCTATAGGACGCAACACCGCTCCCGCGATTGGACTTGCTGCGTTCATACTGTTTCGCAAGAACCCGGACGCCGTGTTGGGACTTTTTCCTTCCGATCAGGTAATTGCAAAAGAGAAGCAGTTCCGCAAAGATCTGCAGACCGGAATTGCCTTGGCTGCTTCGGGAGAAAGAATCGTGGTGATGGGCGTAAAGCCCACGCGTCCGGAGACCGGATACGGCTATGTTGAGGCCGGTTCCGTTTACAAAGGCGCAGTGACGCACGTACGCCGATTCCGCGAAAAACCTGACAGAGAAGCGGCGGAGCAGTTTATTGAGGCCGGAAATTTTTACTGGAATAGCGGAATGTTCCTGTGGTCGGCCAAGACACTGGTAGCCGCTATGCGGCAATACATGCCGGATACGGCCGTGCTGCTTGAAGAGATTGCGGCAGCATGGGGTACACGGAAGTTCGAAGAAAGGCTGTCTAACCTCTATCCGAAGTGCGAGAACATAAGCGTGGACTACGGCATTCTCGAACCGCGCTCTTCCTCCGGAGAAGCAGGATCAAATATCTTCTGCATCCCAGCCGATTGGGGCTGGAACGATCTCGGCTCCTGGGCCGCGCACTTTGAGCATCGCATCTCGCAGGGAAAGCACAAGGACAATGTCGTTTCAGGGGCGGACAGCTTTATTCTCGACTCGCATGGAAATTACCTTCATGCCCCTGGAAAATTTATTGCCGCAGTTGGAGTAAGCGGACTCGTTGTAGTGGACTCCGGCGACGCGTTGCTGATTACCACTATCGAACGCTCGCAGGACGTCGGTAAGGTTGTGAAACATCTGGACCAGAACAATCACACCAAGCTGATTTAGCTCCCAGGGATCGAGTATGTCTCAGAAGATCAAGTTCGGTACGGATGGCTGGCGCGGCGTGATCGCCGACGACTACACGTTTGAAAACGTCCGCCGCGTTGCCCACGCGATTGCGAATTACGTGCATCAGAACGAGGACCCTGGCAGGGGAATTTTGGTTGCGTACGATACCCGCTTCGGCTCGCGCCGCTTTGCCGAGATTGCTGCCGAAGCCATTGCAAGCAGCGGCATCCGCGTGCAGATTGCACGCGAGATAACCCCTACCCCCGCGCTCAGCTACATGGTGAAGAAACTCGGCGCCGCTGGCGGCGTCATGATTACTTCCAGCCACAATCCGTGGGATTGGAATGGAGTGAAGTTCAAGGCCAGCTACGGTGGTTCCGCCTCTGCGGTCATCATCAAGAAAATCGAAGCGCTCATCGACAGCAGGCACATCGAAGGGAAGGGTGGCAGTGTGGTTGAGGCCGACTTCAAGACCGACTACATTGCCGCGATCAAGGCATTTGTCGATCTCAAGCTCATCGCCCAAGCAAAGCAGAAGTTTGCCATAGACGTAATGTATGGCGCGGGGCGCGGCATCATCTCTGGAATTTTCAAGGAACTCGGCGTGGATCACATCGAACTTCACGGCGAGGTGAATCCACTTTTCCCGGGGATGAATCCCGAGCCGATTCTGCCCCATCTTCGGGACTTGCAGGAGGCGGTTGTCGCAAACCATTGCGATGCTGGCCTGGCCACCGATGGCGACGCCGATCGCATCGGCGCGGTTGCGGAAGATGGCCGTCTGGTCGACGCTCACAAATGTTATGCAGTGCTGCTGGAATGGCTGCTGAAGCGCAAGCAGTGGCCTGGAGCCATTACCCGCGCCTTCAACACCACGGGAATGCTCGACCGCATTGCCCGAGCTTATGGCCGCGAACTGATCGAGCACGGCGTAGGATTCAAATACGTTGCTGAAATCGTGCTCAGCGGTAAGCAGGTGCTGATCGGTGGCGAGGAATCGGGCGGCATCGGGCTTCCCAGTTTCCTGCCCGAGCGCGATGGTACTTTGAACGCGTTGCTACTGGCCAATGTTATGGCGGAAGAGGGTAAACCGCTGGGCCAACTCGTCGAGGAGCTGCAGGAAAAATACGGTCGCCACTATTATGGACGGCGCGACCTGCGCCTTTCGGAAGATATTAAGCGGAGTGCTCTCTGCCGGGCGGCCGCCAAACCTGCAATGATAGGCAGGTACAAGGTTCAGCGCACGGAGGATCTCGACGGCTTCAAGCTTTTCCTCGGTGCCTCTTGCGAAGGCAATGGAGCGCAAGCCTGGGTCCTGATACGTGGTTCCGGCACCGAACCATTGCTGCGCGTTTATTGCGAAGCCGCATCACAGGAAACCGTGGACAGCATTCTGGATGCCGCCGTTGAGTTCGTTTACGCTTCGCCCGCAGATCGGTATTCAAGCCAGCAGATGGCTTGAGTAGACGGCAGCGGGCCAGTTTTCCTTATTGTTTTTCTCGAATCGTCAACCTACCTACGACCAGCTCGTCAATCTCCATGTGTTTGACGCGAGTCGCTCCAATTGACAGGCGCCTGATGGCAACTGCTCCAATGGCGAGTGCGCCCAGTGCTATTGCGCCCACGGCAGTCGCTCCCATCACAGTGGAGCCAATCGCCGCTTTCCCGATCACATTCTTTCTCAAAGCGTTCTTTTCGTTGTAGCAGCGTCCAAACATATCTTTCTCCTCTGATTCCGCGTTCCTGGTTCAAAGAGCCATGATTGTTGCCGACGATTTGTTATTCTCAGAGAGTGAACAAGATGGTTTTCTCCAACCTGGTGCATCGACCGCTGCGCACTTTGATCAGCGTCTTTGCGATTTCAGTTGAGGTCACGCTGATTCTGCTCATCGTCGGCCTCTGCCTGAGCATGCTCAACGACAGTGCCGACCGCCAAAGAGGGGTCGGATTCGACGTGATGGTGTCACCGCCGGGGTCCAGCTTCTTAACCGGCATCACCGGTGCTCCGGTCTCAATCAAAGTTGCTGACAAAATACGTGCGGTTCCTCACGTCAGCGCCGTGGCTCCCATTGTGATGCACGTGATCACGACAAAGAACCTGGAAGTTGTCGACGGCGTCGACCTGGATCCAAAATCGCCAAACAACTTTGACAAGCTGGGCCGGCCGTTTAACTTCCTTGCCGGTGGTCCGTTTCAGGGACCCTACGACATGATTGTTGACGATCTCTTTGCATCGCAGAACCATGTCCAAGTCGGGGATCATCTCGATTTGCTGAATCAGAGCTTTCGCGTGTGCGGCATTGTGGAGCACGGCAAGGGAGCGCGGCGCTATCTGCCGATGACCACCTTGCAGGATCTGCTCGGTTCCGTTGGCAAGGCCAGCATGTTTTATGTGAAGGCGGATAAGCCCGAAAATGCCGACGCCGTGGTTGCAGGGATCAAGCAGATTCCAGGCATGGACCAGTATGTTGCGCGCTCGCTGGCTGAATACACGTCCCTGATGACGGTTTCGAACATCCCGTTCCTAAGTACGTTCCTCAATATCGTGATTGGGATCTCGATGATCATCGGCTTTATAGTAATCTTCCAGTCGATGTACACGGCTGTGATGGAGCGTACGCGGGAGATTGGAATTCTGAAGTCGCTCGGAGCGACGAAGTTCTACATCGTCAACGTGGTGCTGCGCGAATCGCTACTGCTGGCCATCGGTGGAGTCCTGCTCGGTATTGTGTTTACCTGGTTGGGAAGCACTGCGATTAACCACAAGTTCCCGCTGCACCGGATGGTGTGGGATAGCCACTGGGTTTTGCGCGCGGCCGTGATTGCGATTGCTGGCGCTCTGTTGGGTGGGCTGTATCCAGCGCTCGCGGCGGCGCGAAAAGATGCTATTGAAGCTCTGGCTTATGAATAATCGTTGGCACGAGCCTCCCGCGAAACGGATCTTGCGACCCCGTGTGTTATACTGCATTGGATCGGCAACGGGCCTTAGGCGTTTAAGCTGCAGGGTTTACCGTGTCTGCCAGTGCTTGACAGTCAGCTCTGGCATGGGCTACCGTGAGTCTTTCGGTTGTGTTGCGGCTGTTCGCGCGACGGTCGAGATTCAAAGCGGCTTGCTGACGGTTTTGCCCCACACGTACTGTAGAAGTTCCTAGACTAAAGTCTTGGGTCTTCAAGCCCTTTTCGAGAAATCGAAGAGGAGCTAGTTTTGTCTGTCGTATTCAGACAGAGTGAGGCCGAGAAGGTCTCCTTTTAAGTCGGTTTTTACATCTGGGAGAGTTTGGAATGTCAACCTATTTCCCCAAAGGGGAGATTGCGCGCAAGTGGTACGTTGTTGATGCCGAAGGGCAGACCCTCGGACGTCTTTCTACGCGCGTTGCACGTATCCTCAGCGGCAAGGATAATCCCCGCTACACGCCGTTTCTTGATACCGGCGACCACGTCGTAGTCATCAATGCCAGCAAGGTAAAACTTACCGGATTGAAGGCGAACGCCAAGGTTTATCGCCGTTACACCGGGTTTCCCGGCGGTTTGCGGGAGGAAGAATTTGCGAAGCGTCTGGCCCGCAAACCCGAGCTGATTGTGCAGGAAGCCATTGAAGGCATGCTGCCCAAGTCGAAGCTGGGCCGTGCCATGGCCACTAAGCTCAAGGTTTACCGCGACGAGAAGCATCCGCATCAGGCCCAGAAGCCTGAAGCGATTGCTCCGGTCGCGTAATCATCAAGGATTAACATCGAATGGCTGAACTGGTTCAATATTATGGAACGGGCCGCCGCAAGTCGAGCGTAGCCCGCATCTTCCTCCGCCCGGGCACCGGCGTTATCAAGGTGAACGGCAAGGGCTTCGAGGAATACTTCGTGACCGACGTACAGCGCATTATTGCCCGTCAGTCACTTATTCTTACAGAGACCGTCAACAGTTTTGACGTGATTGCGAACTGCTCCGGCGGTGGCGTTACAGCGCAGGCTGGCGCGGTTCGTATGGGCATCGCCCGCGCGCTTCAGGAGTTCAATCCCGAGCTGCGTGCAAAGATGAAGGCCGAGGGCTTTATGACGCGAGATTCGCGGCAGAAAGAGCGCAAGAAGTACGGCCAGAAGGGTGCCCGCAAGCGCTTCCAGTTCAGCAAACGCTAGTTGTTTACAGGCTCCGGTTTGTGCCGGAGCCTGCGTTGCTGTTCTAAACTGTTTTTAAGTTCGTGCCCTGTGCCGCAGGTTCCGTTCGGCGCAAGGCATTTCGTTATGTGCGGAACCCAAAATCTTCCCGCTCTCGCTTTTCCGGGGCGGGCAACGGGAATTGAATTGTCTGGCGCACTCGTGCGCAAGCAGGCAATGCAAATCCATCCAAGGAGGTACAGTGGCCAATATCACCATGAAGGAACTGCTCGAAGCTGGTGTGCACTTCGGGCATCAAACCAAGCGCTGGAATCCGAAGATGAAGGAATACATCTTTGGCGAGCGCAACGGAATTTACATCATCGACCTGCAAAAGACGCTGAAGATGTTCAAAGAAGCGTCGAAGTTTGTGCAGGACAACGCTACCGATGGCAGGACGATTCTGTTTGTCGGGACCAAGCGTCAGGCGCAGGAAGCCATTGCTGAAGAAGCATCACGCTGCGGAATGTTCTATATCAACCAGCGTTGGTTGGGTGGACTGCTCACCAACTGGGTGACTGTGCAAAAATCCGTGAAGCGTCTGAAAGATCTGGATGAAATGGCGACCGATGGTCGCTACGAGCTGCTGCCCAAAAAGGAAGTTGTGAAGCTGGAGCGCGAACGCAAGCATCTCCAGGCAAACCTAGCCGGCATTAAGAATCTGAGCCGCCTCCCCGATGCGGTTTTCGTTATCGACTCCAACAAGGAGCAGATCGCGGTCAAGGAAGCGCGTAAACTGGGCATTCCGGTTGTTGCCGTTGTTGATACGAATTGCGATCCGACTGAGGTTGATTACATTATCCCCGGCAACGACGATGCGCTGCGCGCAATCCGGCTGTTTGCTTCGAAGATTGCCGATTCGGTTGTAGAAGGCTCTCAGGCTGCTACGGACAAGCAGAGCGCTGACCTAGCCGCAGGCGTGAGCGGAAGCGAAGAAGTAACTGCGGTCGAAAGTGCTTCCGGCGATGCGGCTCCTGCTGAAGACGTGAATATGGAAGAGTTGTTGGGAAAAGGCGTGCGCAAGGTTGAGCCGTCTGCTTCCGAAAGCGACCTCGAGCTGGAATCGCGGTAAACCCGCAGCCCCGAGGGGCATTCGCGAATATTTCGTGAAAGCGACCCGCGCTGCATTCTTCGGCGCGGGTCGTTTTGCGAGAACCATAATGGTTTTAGTTGATGCAATCCAGGAGTCTGGCCTGGCCCGGCCGCACTGAACAGGAAAGGTTTTGCAATGGCAGAGATTACCGCAACGATGGTTAAAGAGCTCCGTGAAAAGTCCGGCGCTCCAATGATGGACTGCAAAAAAGCCCTTACCGAGGCCAATGGCAATTTGGAAGAGGCGATGGTCGTATTACGTAAACGCGGCATCGCCACGGCAGCCAAAAAGGCGTCTCGCGCAACCAGCGAAGGCGTTGTTACAAGCTATATCCACGCTGGCGGAAAGATTGGCGTTCTGCTGGAAGTCAATTGCGAGAGCGACTTCGTCGCCCGCACTGCTGAGTTCCAGGAGCTTGTGCATGATATCGCCATGCACATCGCAGCTGTTGATCCGCGGTACGTCCGCAAGGAGGACGTGACAGCGGCAGACCTGGAAAAGGAAAAAGATATCTACCGTGCTCAGGCTGCCGCCACGGGCAAGCCGGCTCCGGTTATCGAAAAGATCGTTGAAGGCAAGATGGGTAAGTTCTACGAGGAAGTCTGCCTTTTGGAGCAACCCTTCATCAAGGAGCAGAGCGTTAGCATTTCGCAGCTTATCGCCGCTGTGATCGGCAAGCTGGGTGAGAACATTTCAGTTCGTCGTTTCGCCCGTTTCAAAGTTGGCGAACCCACTGAGACCATCGCCATTACCAAGCCGGCTCCTGCGGACGAAAAGGCAGAGTAGTTCGGTTTGTAAGTTCGACAGGGCGGAGCGATCCGCCCTGTTTGTTCTCCGCTTTAATCCCTCGTTTATTCTTTATGCCGGAAGTCTCCGGCGGGGCTCATCGACCAGCCCATATCGTTTACACTTGTTTAAGGTATTCAAAAATGGCAGAACCCATCTACAAACGAATTCTTCTCAAGCTGTCGGGCGAAGCGCTGGCGGGCAATCAGAGCTTTGGCGTCGACAACGTCCGAGTACACGAAATCGCATCCGAAATTGCCGATGTGCATCAACTCGGAATCGAGATTGGCCTGGTTGTCGGTGGCGGTAATTTTTTTCGCGGCGTGGAAGAGAAGGCAAAGGATATGGATCGCGTATCCGCCGATCACATGGGCATGCTTGCGACCATGATTAACGCGCTGGCGCTGCAGGACGCGCTTGAGAAGCAGGGTGTTCATACGCGCGTTATGAGCGCCATTGAGATGAACCAGGTGGCAGAGCCATTCATCAGGCGTCGCGCCATCCGGCATCTTGAAAAAGGCCGAGTCGTCGTATTCGGGTCCGGAACCGGTAATCCATATTTCTCGACTGACACTGCCGCCTCGCTCCGTGCCATGGAAATTAAGGCCGAAGTCATAATGAAAGCTACAAAAGTCGATGGCATTTACGATTCTGACCCGTTCAAGGATGACAATGCCAAGATGTTCGACACGATCACCTTCACTGATGTCCTGAAACGAGGACTGCGTGTGATGGATGCGACGGCGATCAGCCTCTGCCGGGAGAACAATCTCCCCATCCTGGTTTTCAATCTGAATACGCGAGGCAACATCCGTCGCGCTTGCCTGGGTGAGAAGACCGGTTCGATTGTGACGTCCTGACCTTTGTCACGGCAACTTCTGCGGAGCTTTCAGGGGCTTTGCTCGCATTACTTGCTTGACAGAGGAAGCATATCGGCGTGACGATTGCGCGTCACACCGAATTCGATAGAGTATGCAGTATTGAGAAGGCGGGTTTATTAATCGGCTCGCTTGTACGGAGAGTGGATCTATGGCTCAGGTCAGCATGGCGGCTCTGCCCGCCCTCAAAGATACTTTCGCGCAACTTAAATCGCGCATGGAGAAGGCTGTCGAGGCGTTCCGCAAGGAACTGGCTTCGCAGCGCACCGGTCGCGCAAACGTTCATATGCTTGACTCGGTACACGTCGACGCATATGGCTCAAAGATGCCGCTTAGCCAGGTTGGTAACATTAGCGCTCCGGAACCGCAACTCATCACGATTCAGCCCTGGGATATGTCGCTCGCCGGAGCCATCGAAAAGGCCGTTCGCAGCGCAGATTTAGGCTTCAATCCGCAGAACGATGGCAAGTTGATCCGTATTCCCGTACCATCTCTCACCGAGGATCGCCGCAAGGAGATGGTGAAGCATCTCAACAAAGTGCTTGAGGAACATCGCACCGCGGTACGCAATATCCGCCGCGATGGCAATGACGCCATAAAAAAGGCCTTGAAAGACAAGAAGATCTCCGAGGACGAAGAGCGCGGCTCGCTAGAGCAGATGCAGAAGATTACCGACGACGAGATCAAGAAAATGGAAGAGATGTTCAAAGCGAAAGAAAAGGAAGTTATGCAGGTCTGAAGCTTTTGTGAGCTTGCAGATTAACGAGCCTGGGTATCCCCAGGCTCGACCGCTTCACCGGCTTGCTCATCGAATCGCCTACTCGTCCATATGATTTCATTGTCCTCGTTGGAAGTTTTTGGAGTCCTTAGCGGTGCCGCCGGTGTCTGGTTGGCCGCAAAGGAGAACATTCTTACCTGGCCAGTTGGCATTGCGAACAATGTTTTGTTTTGCGCGCTTTTCTGGCGCTCCAGACTTTATGCGGCTTCTTGCCTGCAACTCTTCTACATTGCGATTGCTGTCTATGGATGGTGGCGTTGGAGTCACTCTGAAACCGGCAGCGGTACGCAGCCGATTCGTTGTACTTCGCGACTTGTCGCCTGGGTGCTGGTCCTCATCACCGCGTCGGCTTGGGCCGGTGCTTACCACGTGCTTTGCCACTATACAAACAGCAATGTTCCTGCCTGGGATTCGCTTACAACGGTACTTTCTTTAACAGCGCAGTACATGGCTGGTCGCAAGCTCCTGGAAAACTGGCTTGTATGGATTGTGGCGAATACGTTGAACATAGGTCTGTTCGTCTTCAAAAATCTCTATCTCAACTCGTGCCTTTCTGCTTTCTTTATCGTGATGTGTGTTGCGGGCTATCTGCACTGGCGAAAAACTCAGCAGAGGCAAAGCGTCTTACAAGCGGTATGAGCTGTGAACTAGCTGCTGTTCTCAGCTCTCGAAGCGAGCAAATGACGATTTGCCTCGGCTCGTACCATGTTGACCAATCCCATCAATCCCAGAGACTTACCCATCGAGAGTTCACGTCCGAAGATACGAAACACCACATCCGCCGGTATGGCCGCAACATCTTCGAGCGGGACACCGGAGAGCGAATCAGCCAGAATCGCAGCAAGCGTCATGGCTGAGATTCCTTGTGGGTTCTCGACTGCGAAATAGTAATTAAGAGTTCCACTTGCCCCCGGCTGTGCCCAAACGTAAGCCTCCGATTCGCAACCTGGCACACGATTTTCCACGGGATAGGGCTTTTCCGCGACAGAGGCCGGAACGCTCCGGAATGTTCGAGCGGTATCGACCAGCATTTGCACCCGGTCGGCGGGGTCCAGATTTTCCAGCAGTTCGAGCACGCGCCCGAATCTTTCAGGCAGCTGCTTCATGCCTTGTTCCCACGCTCGGGTTTTCGATTGGCACTTGAACCATGTTCCCCCACTCCGTCCAGCTACCGTCATAATTGCGCACGTTTGTGAATCCGAGCAGGTAACGAAGTACGAACCAAGTGTGGCTGCTCCGCTCTCCGATGCGGCAATAGGCGATGACGTTATCTCCCGGGTGCAATTTGTTTTCGTCCAGATAGATCTTGCGCAGCTCGACACTGTCCTTGAATGTGCCGTCCTCTGTGTTTACGGCACACCCCCATGGGATGTTCAGGGCTCCAGGAATGTGGCCCCCGCGGAGAGCTCCTTCGTTCGGATACTCGGGCATGTGCAGACGTTCTCCGCGATACTCCTCTGGGCTGCGTACATCAACTAATGGCTGCTTCTTCTGCAAATGTTGGAGAACCTGGTCGCGAAAAGCGCGGAAGCTGGTGTTGTCCCGTTCCGGAGCTTGATACTGGGTAGCAGGATAGCGAGGAACTTCGCGTGACACCGGACGATACTCCTTGACCCATTTCAACCGGCCGCCATCCATGATCTTGGCCCGCGTGTGTCCAAATAGCTGGAGCACCCAGAAAGCGTATGTTGCCCACCAGTTGTTCTTGTCACCATAAAGAACGATGGTAGTCTCGCGAGTCGCCCCAATGCGCCGCATCAATCCCTCGAAGCCTTCCCGGTTCAGATAGTCCCGCCGCACCGGGTCGTTCAGATCGCGGGTCCAGTCGATCTCCACCGCGCCCGGAATGTGATTGGAACTGTACAACAAGGGATCTTCATTGGACTCGGCAATTCGAATTTCCGGATCATTCAGGTGCTCCTGAACCCAGCCGGTCGATACCAGAACTTCGGGAGTGATGTAGCCCCGCTCTTCAATTCTCTTGCTCATTTTCCGCCTCCTGCGATTGCTTTTGGGACGACAGAGCCGCATTCAAAGGACACAGACGCCAATTTTCCTGCCCACGGCTTGCAATAATATAGTACCATGTTGGTACTATATCAAGCGGTCCAGAGACGTTTTACACGTCGCGGGCCACAGAGGGCGGCAAGAAAATGATCAGGCTGGCCAAGCTTACGGACTATGGGTTAGTGCTGTTGACGGTCATTGCCCGGGACCGGAATTGTGCGCTGCGTAATGCTCGCGACTTGGCTGAAGAATCGCGGCTTCCATTACCGACCGTGAGCAAGTTGCTAAAGGCTCTGCTGCATAGCAGAGTGCTGATCTCTCATCGAGGTGTGAACGGCGGGTACGGCTTGGCGAGAGATCCGGGCGAAATATCCGTCGCTGAAGTGATTCGCGCTCTGGAAGGCGAGATAGCTCTAACCGAATGCAGCATGGAGGTTCCAGGTACTTGCAGTCTTGAACACTGCTGCCCGTCGAAGGCCAATCAGCGGGTTATCAGCCAGGCGATACGAGAGACGCTGGAGAGGGTGACGCTTTCTGATCTGACGCGCCCCATGCAGCTGACGGTCATCAAAGACAAACGTGGAAACTACGTATCGACGGTCATTCCGTCGTCGGGGAAGTTGCAATGAGTACAGAAGTCAATAACATTCGAGAGCTCGCCGAGCGAGAGTATAAGTGGGGATTCATTACCGAGGTAGATGAAGAGAGGGTTCCGCGAGGATTAAACGAGGAAATCATCCGGCTGATATCAACGATGAAACGGGAGCCGGATTTCATGTTGCAATGGCGGTTGAAGGCATATCGCCACTGGGCCTCGCTGGAGAAAGCACAGGCAGAGCCGAAATGGGCGAACGTGAAATATCCTCCAATCGACTACCAGGACATCGTGTATTACTCGGCGCCGAAGAAGAAACCAGCGTTGGGCAGTCTGGACGAAGTGGATCCAGAGATCCTGCGGACCTATGAAAAACTGGGCATTCCACTTGCCGAGCAGAAGAAGTTGGCGGGTGTGGCTGTAGACGCTGTATTTGACAGCATCTCGGTGGTGACGACGTTCAAAACCAGACTGGCCGAAAAGGGAATCATCTTCTGTTCGTTTTCTGACGCGGTGCAGAAACATCCTGAGCTGGTACAGAAATATCTCGGATCGGTAGTTCCATACACAGATAACTTTTTCGCGGCTCTCAATGCGGCTGTGTTCAGCGATGGTTCGTTTGTCTATGTGCCTAAGGGCGTTCACTGTCCAATGGAACTCTCAACATATTTCCGCATCAACGCGGCTGAGACCGGACAGTTTGAGCGCACGCTTATCATCGCCGATGACGATTCCTACGTGAGCTATCTCGAGGGCTGCACGGCTCCCATCCGCGACAAGAACCAGCTGCACGCGGCTGTAGTCGAGCTGGTCGCGCTCAACAATGCGGAGATCAAGTACTCGACCGTTCAGAACTGGTATCCCGGCGACAAAGAAGGGCGGGGAGGGATCTACAACTTTGTTACCAAGCGCGGAAAGTGTCTCGGCGTGAATTCCAAGATCTCCTGGACGCAGGTCGAGACTGGTTCTGCAATAACGTGGAAATACCCGAGCTGCATTCTCATGGGCGATAACTCCATTGGTGAGTTCTATTCGGTGGCTCTCACCAATAACTATCAGCAGGCGGACACTGGAACGAAGATGATCCACCTCGGCAAGAACACGCGCAGCACGATTGTGTCGAAGGGAATCTCCGCCGGACACGGTCAGAACACGTATCGCGGTGGAGTCAAGATCATGAAGGGAGCCGCGGGAGCGCGCAACTACACTCAATGTGATTCACTCCTGATCGGCGACAAGTGCGGCGCACACACATTTCCTTACATAGAAGTCAGAAACGCTTCAGCACGGATGGAGCACGAAGCCTCGACTTCAAAGATCGGCGACGAGCAGCTTTTCTATTTACGGCAGCGAGGACTCAAGGCGGAGGATGCTGTTTCGATGATCGTAAACGGATTCTGCAAACGCGTTTTTCGCGAGTTGCCGATGGAATTTGCCGTAGAGGCACAGAAACTGCTGAGTGTAAGTCTGGAAGGCAGTGTTGGGTAAAGAAGATCGCGCGCGAAAAAGGAATCACAAATGAGCTTACTGGAAATTCGAAATCTCCACGTCAAAGCCGCTGGCCATGAAATTTTAAAAGGCATCGATCTGAAAGTTGACGCAGGCGAAGTGCACGCCATCATGGGTCCGAACGGATCGGGAAAGAGCACGCTCGCGCAGGTGCTTGCTCGCCGGGAGATCTATGAGGTCACGGAAGGGCAAGTCCTGTTCGAAGGAAAAGATTTGCTGGCGATGAAGCCCGAAGAGGCCGCATGTGAAGGTCTCTTTATGGCCTTTCAATATCCGCTCGAAATTCCCGGTATTGGCAATGCTTATTTCATGCGCTCCGCATTGAACGCTGTTCGCAAGTATCGCGGCATTCCGGAGATGAATGCGTTGGAGTTCGTTCCTTTGTTTCGCGAAAAGCTGAAGCTGTTGGAAATGGATGAAAAACTTTCGAATCGTTCGGTGAACGAAGGCTTCTCTGGTGGGGAAAAAAAACGAAACGAAATCCTTCAGATGGCAGTTCTTGAACCCAGGCTTTCAATCCTGGACGAAACGGATTCCGGTCTCGACATAGATGCCTTGAGAATTGTGGCGAAGGGCGTGAATGCCATGCGAAGCCCTGAACGCGCGATGATTCTGGTTACGCACTACCAGCGCCTGCTCAACTATGTCATTCCCGACTTTGTGCATGTTCTGGTGGATGGACGAATTGTTCGCTCGGGCGGCCCGGCGCTGGCGCTTGAGCTGGAAGAAACCGGCTACGCCACTGATGAGCCGGACGCAATGCCCGCGTAAGGGAGATCAAGTTGATTACATCACCCCAGCAATTGACCAACTATCTCGAAGCCTTCAGCGATTTCGAGAAATCTGCTACCGGTCACAATTTACCTTGGCTCCGAAAACTACGTCGCGACGCTTTCGCCCGTTTCTGTGAAACAGGTTTTCCTACGACTCACGACGAAGATTGGCGCTTTACCAATGTCTCGCGCCTTGCACAGACTCCCTTTCAGTTGGTGCGTACTGGCCATGAGTTATCGCGCTCGCAGGTGGAACCGTATCGTATCGCCGGGGCTGCATGTCAACTCGTGTTCATGAACGGACGATTTTCGTCAGAGCTTTCGTCCATGCCAAACCATGCGAATGAGTTGGAAATCAGCGGTCTTGCCGATAAGATCGCAAGCAATCCGAAGCCTCTCGAACGTTACTTGGGTTCTTATCTCGACATTGGGCGGGACGCGTTTTGCGCACTGAATACGGCCTTTACCGAAGATGGCGCTTACATCCACATCGCGCGCGGCGTTGTCATCAATGGCCCCATTTGCCTGCTGTATATCTCTACAGGCACCGATACTCCGATTGTGAGCTATCCACGAAATCTCGTCGTCGCGGAGGAAGGAAGTCAGGTGTCAATCGTAGAAGACTATGTTTCCCTCGGTGGCGGCGAGACATTCTGCAATGCCGTGACCGAGCTGGTCGTGGGAGAGAACGCGGTGCTTTCGCATTACAGAATCGAGCGCGAACAAAAGCAGGCATGTCATATTTCGACGTTGCGGATTCAACAGGCTAGAAGCGCGAACGTTGCGTCGCATTCGGTATTGCTCGGCGGCAGCCTGGTGCGTAACAACGTGCACGCAGTGCTGGCGGGCGAAGGAAGCGAATGTTTGATCAACGGCTTGTTTGCCGGGAATGGCCGCCAGCACCTCGACAACTACATGCTCGTGGAACATAAAAGTCCGCACAGCAACAGCCGCCAGTTCTATAACGGAATACTCGATGGACAGGCGCATGGCGTCTTCCATGGACGAATTATTGTGCACAAAGACGCGCAAAAAACTGATGCCAAGCAGACGAACCGCAATTTGCTTTTGTCCGACGATGCGCAAATGGATACGAAACCGCAACTGGAAATTTATGCTGATGACGTGAAGTGCACTCACGGAGCGACCATCGGCCAAATCGAACAAGATGCGCTGTTCTATCTGCGGGCTCGCGGCATTGACGAAATTTCAGCACGGAGACTTCTGCTCCTTGCTTTTGCCAGCGAGTGCCTCGACCGTATGAGTAACGATTCTGTGCGAACCCATGTGGCAACGTTGACCAACGCCGCGCTATATGATGCCGCTCTTCCTTCCAGTGTCTCGGCGCAGCCCGGCCACGAACAGGCTGCTCTGCGGTGGAACGAAGTTGGATGATCGCGCTCCCAAGACAGGCCCTTTATTCGGTTGCCGAAACAAATTCATCGCGATACGCCGGCATTGGAATTCTCGCAGACAGGCAACCGCGTTTAGCGACAGGTGATCACAATTGAGGGTACATAAGGAACTTGGGGGCAGGCGCATTATGAGCAGACTTGGGCTGCTGATTTCTATAGGTGTCGTGCTGCTGGCCTCGCTCGTCGAATTACATTCAGAGTGTGCTCCCCCCGCTGGCCTGCCGACGGAAGCCGGTCATTCCACATCGCAAGGAGGTCGTGCCATGGCATTCGTTCTAAAAACAACGACATTTCCAGAAGGCGGCAATATTCCGAAAAAGTACACGTGCGATGGCGTTGACCTCTCACCTGCGCTGAGCTGGAGTGATGCCCCAGCCAAGACGCAGTCGTTTGCACTCATCGCCGACGACCCTGATGCTCCCGCGGGTACATGGACACATTGGATCATCTGGAATATTCCCGCAAAAACGGCTGCTTTACCGGAAGGTGTGCCAAAGGTTGAAAATGTTGGCGATGGCAGCCGTCAAGGGAAGAACGATTTCAAGCGCATTGGTTATGGCGGGCCGTGTCCGCCGCCGGGCAAACCACATCGTTACTTTTTCAAGCTGTATGCGCTTGATGCCAACCTCGACGTAAAGGCAGGAGTGCGCAGAGATGATTTGGAACGCGCTATTGAGGGGCACGTGTTGTCACAGGCAGAACTGATGGGCAAATATGGCAGGTGAGAATTGACCTTTGCAATCACCGCAGCATTCCATCCTTAAACCTGAGGCGGGAGGTCCTCGCTAGATGCAACCCGTTCAGGAAGCCACTCCCTTAGTGAAGGAGTGATATAGAAGCTTGGCAGCAGCAGATTGTCAGTGGGGCTGATGATGCCTTCCGTTAGAGCGATGCATGCAAGCGGTGTGTTCGGATAAATTCGTAGCCCCACCGTGATCTTCAGTCCATCAAGTTGCAAGCTGTCGCCATATTCCAGGCTTTCCTCGACTGTCTCTTTTGTTTCACCGGGGCCGCCCAGCAGCAGAAAACCTTCGCGTTTGATTCCAACAGTGGCAAAGGCGTCCGAGATCGTCCTTACCTCCGCCCCGGTGAACCGCTTGTTGAGTTGCAGCATCATTTCATCCGAACCGCTTTCGAATCCCAGGCTGATTTGCGTACAGCCCGCTCTTGCCATCAATTCCGCAAGTTCCATGTCCACCCACTTCGGATAGATGATGGCCCACCAATCAAGGCCGAGGTCGGCTTCGATGAGTTTGCGACATAACGCCTTGGCATAGGACAGCGGCAGGTTAAAAGTGTTGTCGACGAAATGGAAATTTCGGAAGCCGCGCTGGCGCAATGCGGCGAGCCATCCAACCAGAGACTCAGGAGAGCGCCATCGCACCGGCCTTCCTTCGATTGCCCTGGTTGAGCAATAAATGCAGTCCAATGGACAGCCACGTCTGCTCTGGACTGGAATTCGCAGTTCCGTGCTGCCGGGAAAATCAAGCCAGAGGCGAGGCTCAGGTAAAGGGAAAATGTCGAGGCTAGGCGCAAATGTCCTGGGTGTATGTGATCCGTCCGGGAAATAAGTTGCGGGCGGCTGTGGCAGCTGGCGGCCATGCTCAAGCCATGAGAGCAGCGCGGGAAAAGCCTCCTCCCCTTCTCCTCGAATGCCGATATCGGCGCCCAGATACGTCAGGGCGCTGTCCGGAAAAATGCTATAACCCGCACCGCCTAGAACGATTGGAGAGCGGGAAGCAGCGCGGCAGGTGGCGATCACGTCCTTCATGCTCGCGAGCAGAAAGTGCGGGCACTGCATATCCTGGTCATCAATGTTTCTGACTCCGATGCCGATTACGTCAGGAGAAAACCGTTCTATCTCTTGTCGAATTTCATCGCTATTGGATTGGGAGCCGATAGCGATGAAGTCGACGTCATGCCCGGCTTTTTCTGCAGCGGCACCCACGCACGCCAATCCTAAGGGTAAAGTCGTCAGGGTACCCGCATCGTCCGCTTTCGAGATGAGTAGCGTTCGCACTCGGCTTCTTCTCCAGTTTCTTCGAATTGCAGTAGGGTACTCCCCTTTTTCCTTCTCACGCGAAGATTTTTTAACCCGCATGAAAACAAACTCGTTCCGAGTGAGAGAGTGCTCGACAGGCGCTTACTTTGCGTATTTGACCGAGCAGCCATACGGGCGGCTCGTCGGCACTGCCACTGCCGAGCCGGCCATCGACTGTTCAAGCGCGGCCGTCACGTAGTTGGTTGCTCCCGCGATATCAGCCGGGTCGCTTGTTGATTTGTCATCAATCGCGCCGTCATAAATAAGCTCACCTCGCGGGTTGATTATGAACATATGGGGAGTAGTCTTTGCTTCATAGAGATGACCGAGGTCGCCCCTGGGGTCAAGCAATACTGCCGTGGGAGCCGCCCCCATTCGCTTCAAATACTCGTTTTCCTGCGTGGCGGTCACGTACCCCTGTGTTCCGGGAGCCGAGGAAATCACTGTGAACCAGACCACGCCCTTGCTTGTCCAAAGTTTTTGGAGCTTCTGCATGTTGCCGCTGTCGTAATGCTTTTTGGTGTACGGGCATCCCTGGTTATGCCACTCCAGAACTACATACTTTCCTTTGTATTGAGCAAGACTGTGCTGATGACCATACGAATCGGTTGCCGTGAAGTTCGGCGCGGCCTCACCGACCCGAACGGAGGCGAGAGCAGGCAATACGAGCAGGAGCAGTAGTGCGAGCGTCAGCTTTCTTTTCATTTCTGATGACTCCTTCTTATTTTGATTGAACTCTGAATCGGCGCGTCGACTTGATACGCATCCCTTCCGTTGATGACGAGCACACCTTTCAAAGACTGCGGTTCCTGGCGGAAGTACTGTGATTTTTTGAGCGTCAGGCTTTTGTTTTTGCCGTGACTTGCCAGTTCCTGAGGCGCTGAATTTTCAATCTGCTCCACCTCTGCAGGAAAGAACTCAGCCTTCGTGATTGGCTCGCTTGAGACGAAAGTCAACAGAAAGCTATTGGGCAAAATTGTCGCCATCGGCCGGTAGCTGGGCGGAAGCGGTTTGGGAAGACGTTCGGCCGCGGACTGGAGTATCTGGTGTGCCGAGTAATGGATACTCGCGGCATTGGCGATCCGAAGAGGCGTTTTCAGCCTCGTGTGTTGAGGAATACAGACGTCGTGGCAGGCCAGCCAGCGCAGGTCAAGGCCGACTTCGATGTTGCCGGGTTGCGCCGTGGCCGGAATCTGTAGGGAGGAGAACAGGACTGTTGTGCCCTGATAACCATAGTCGGTACCTACGGCTGTGGAAAGGCGCATCGGCGTGGGCCATTCCAGCGCCCCGATTGTTACCCCTGCCGGAAGCTTCCACTGAGTTCGTGGCGGCTCGCCCGAATCTCCGGGATTCTGCCAGTAGATGTGCCACCCGGTATCGGTCACAAACCGAATCCCAAGATTGCCCCTGGAACCGGGCGTAGCTGCCGACTGCTCAACGACAAGAGATGCTCTCGAATGCGCGGTCTGCTGCGGAGTCGAACGTGCGCATCCGCACACGCAGAGAAGGAGACAAGCGCAGCTGGTCAGCAACCGGGACATAAGTACGGGGAATTGGATTCTTCTGCTCTCGCTGTTGTTGCAGCAGAAAAGACCATGTACTCAGGTTGCGCTTGAATTGGCTTTCCAACCCAAGGCACAAGGACGACAATGCTCCTATGAACGACCCATTTATGCAAGCGGCAATAGAGGAAGCTCGGCAGGGGATGCGCGAAGGCGGAATTCCGATCGGTTCGGTGATCGTGCACGACGGCAAGATTCTTGGCAGGGGACATAACCGCCGCGTACAGAGCGGCAGCGCGATACTGCATGGCGAAATGGACGCGCTGGAGAACGCTGGCCGACAGGCAGCCTCGGTCTACCGGGAATGCGTTCTCTACACGACGCTCTCCCCCTGTTCGATGTGCTCAGGTGCAATTCTTTTGTATGGCATTCCGCGCATCGTTGTCGGCGAGAACCAGACATTCATGGGCGAAGAGGAGCTTCTGCGCGCCCGGGGCGTTGCCGTCGAAGTGCTTCAAAACGAAGAATGCATCCGGCTAATGCGGCAGTTCATCGACCGGAATCCCAGCCTGTGGAATGAGGACATCGGCGTCTGAGGGTACCTCTCCGGGCGAAATCAACCGGCACCCGACGGGCGCAATCATGCATCTAGAAGCAAGTAATCTGCTCCTTAGAGAGCGTCTGAAGGAGGCAACATGCTGAAGGTTGGAATCATAGTCGGGAGCACCCGGCCAGGGCGGAAAGCCGCTACAGTGGCGAAGTGGGCGTACGACATTCTGAAAAGCCGCGAAGACGCGGAATACGAGATCGTTGATATTGAAAATTACAACCTGCCGCTTTTGGATGAGCCTGTCCCGCCCTCGATGGGGCAGTACAGCAAGACGCACACGAAAACATGGAGCGAAAAAATCGCTTCATTCGATTCCTACATCTTTGTGACTCCCGAGTACAACCATTCCACTTCAGCAGCGTTGAAGAATGCGATTGATTTTCTCTTCCGCGAGTGGAACAACAAAGCTGCTGGATTTATAGGTTATGGCAGTGCAGGCGGGGTTCGCGCGGTGGAGAACCTAAGGCTTGTGATGGGCGAAATCAAAATTGCTGATGTGCGGTCGCAGGTGATGCTTTCGCTGTTTACCGATTTCGAGAACCTCACGATCTTTAAACCGCAGGAGCACCAGAACAAGGCCGTGCACGCGCTTGCGGACGACTTGATCGCGTGGGGCACAGCCTTGAAAAACTTCAGAGAGGTGACTTTAAAGACAACCCCTCGGAAAATCGCCTGATACTGTCAGCGTTCGTTCTGGCAACCGGCTTTTCGGGGACATCATGAGCGCAGAGACCGGCTTACGTGTGGAAGCCTCGAAATACGGCTCGAGGACGCCGAAATTGTAGAGCACCAGGAAGAACTTTTCGAAACGGGCGGGTTTCACTCAAGTGTAGAGCGAGGTCTGGACAATGAAAAAGGAGAGTGCAGTACTGTTCAGTCTGGTCCTGGTGATTGCTCTTGCTGTGCCCCCCAAGGCGACCGCTCAGGTGGCAATTCGATTTGGCGTTGGGCCTTATGGGTACGTTGCGCCTGCGCCGTACCCCTACTATTACTACTATCCACCCTGCGGCTACTATCCTTCCCCTCCTTGCGTCCATCCCTACGGCGGAGTCCCATACGGCGGCGGGTGGTATGGCGGAGGCTGGGGGCCTGCTTACTGGTATCCCGATCGTTATACGTATCGCGGGCGTAATTACGTCTATCCACGCGCGCCGGTTAAACGTGGCGCCAGCCCTCCGTTGGCTAGTGAAATCAACCGTACTGGCCGCGTCTCGGTTTATGGGATTCACTTCGACACTGCCAAGGCCAATATAAAGCCTGAATCCGACGCGACGCTGAAAGAGGTAGCCAAGCTGCTTCAAGACGACCCCAAGCTGAAACTCTATGTTGTGGGGCACACCGATAACCAAGGCGCGATCAGTTTTAATATGGATCTTTCACGCCGACGCGCAGAGGCGGTCGTTTCCGCTCTTGCGAGCAAATATGGAGTCGCGACTGGCCGACTGCGGGCTTTCGGCAGTGGTCCGTACGATCCTGTGGCCTCGAACGACAGCGAGGACGGCCGCGCCAAAAACCGTCGCGTCGAACTGGTGAAGCAGTAAAACGCGGAGGCCACGGTTAGCGTCTCGGCAAGGTGACTGTGGCATAAAAGCCATGCCCGACGTTGTTGCTGTCCCAGTAATTGCCGACCACGCTGACCGTGTTGTTTTTACTTCTGTTAGTAAGCCCGCTTACGGAGGTAGAGGTCGCACCCGGATAAGCGATAGAGTAGAAGGCGCCACTGCCGCTATACAGAAAAGCGCCACTGCCAGTTGTGCCGATCATGTCACCAAAGTCGTTGATACCTGCGAGAGTTGCGCCGCTTACTTGCGTGAACTCTTTGAAAACGCCTTTACTCCACGTGAAACTGCGTACGCCGCCCTGTGCTGTATTAGGTTCGTAATTCCCGACCACTACGGTCAGATTGTTAACTCCGACTATTGTTGTGCTAAACGCGCCTGGAAACTGCAGTGTGGTGACAGCCCCTTTACTGAGCAGGAATCCGCGCCGATTGCATAACTTGCCGTCGCAGTGCCAATCCTGGTAATCGCCCACGATCTCTCCTTTGTTGTTGATCCCGAAGAACCACGTGTTTTTCGGTCCCGGAGCGACGTACGCTCCATAAGCGCCATCGCTATAAGAGGTCATTCCGTACACGGTCGAATGAACTGGGTACTCAGTGTAATAGTGTCCCACTATAGTTTCCGCGTCGTTAACGCCTTCAACAGTGGTCCAGTTAGTCCCGAGGTAACCTGGAAAAGAAATTGTGCTGAATGCTCCATTTTTGAGCCGAAAGCCGTTGTACTTTACACCGTCGTAACACCAGCCGACAAT
>Ga0183098_10431_pt1 | contig 87077 bp, 80 predicted proteins | sample BioMet9_FD_128884 | JGI IMG/M metagenome (GOLD analysis project Ga0183098, IMG submission 128884) | Microbial communities from bioreactor (seeded with sewage sludge) at Lawrence Berkeley National Lab, California, USA - Biofuel... | ecosystem: Engineered > Bioreactor > Anaerobic > Unclassified ...
GTGCCTACACGGCCTTTCTCGACCTGGCTCTGGGTATCGCCAACCCCGCGCTGGGGCTTCTCGCGGCCTGGGCGGGGCTGGCCTCGGTCTTTCCGGTCAGCGCCTTGGTGGTGCTGTGCGCCGCGGGCAAGGATTCCCACCCGATAGCCATCGAGTTCTACGACTTCTACCGCACCCCCAGGGGCGAATACACGCCCAAGGGTTCGTCGCCGGAACTGACGACGCATCCGACGCTCTCCAGCAACGTCAAATTCATGAATTTCTACCCCTTTAACGACATCGAAACCATCTCGCCGCGCCCCATGCTGTTTATCGCCGGCGAGAAGGCCCATTCCATCGAGTTCAGCAAGGAAGCGTACAAGCTGGCGGCCGAACCCAAGGAACTCGTCATCGTTCCGGGCGCCGGGCATGTGGACCTCTACGACCGGGTGACCCTCATCCCCTTCGACAAGCTGAACGCCTTTTTTACCAAGGCCCTGAAGTAACCGGCGGCACGGGACCGGCCGTCGCGGCGACCAACCGGGAGGCCGGCCCCGTCCCACGATCTTTGAAACCAATCCACCCATACGGAGGCAATGATGGCCTGGGACAAGATTTTTCCTTTGAGCGACAAGGTGATTCACGAGAAAGTATCGTATCCGAATCGGTTCGGCATTGAGATTGCCGCCGACATGTACAAGCCCAAGGACTTCGACGCCTCGCGGAAATACGCGGCGATCCTCGTCGGTACACCCTACGGCGGCGTCAAGGAGCAGGGCGCGGGCATCTATGCCCAGACAATGGCGGAAACCCTGGGCTGTAACCTAGTGGGTAGCCCAGGGTCTCGTTTGTTCGACGTTGGCCATCCTGGACGTCCAGGCCAACTCGGACATGGCTCGCCCAGGTGGCGTTCCATAGGGCGACACGCTGCTCCCTGGATTTTCCACCCTGACGACGCTTGAAAAGGGGTCGAGCGCCGGCCACCACCCGGCGTATGAAATCCGCCACCAGCTTGCGGTTGACTTTTTGCGCCTTGCGGCGAAGTGCCTCCGAGGCCCTGGTCCGTTCCCGCCACAGCATCGGCCCCAGGCCCAGCCATTCAAGAATGCCGAGGTGATGACACGGATGGCCCGGCAGCCAAAATACTGGCCCTCGTCGCTTCGTCCCCTCGGCTGGGTCACTTTCATGAAGCCGGCATCTTTAAGTTGCCTGATGGCCCGCTCGCACCGACGATGTCCGAGGCCGGAATCACAGACGATAGTTTTCATGTCGATGTCGATGAAACCGTTGACCAGGGTCGGAACGCCGAGGCACAGAGACGCCTGGTCGAGGTGGGAGAGCAGGGTTTCCAGGACCACAAGGCAGGCCACCCTTGCCGTTGCGGATTGGGACAGCCGGCGTCAGGTTAGGCCGCCCAGGGTCGTGACCGCAGCGGTTGCCGCTCCTTTCGTGGTTCACCACGGAAAAAGTGGAATGGGGAGCGACATTGCCTTCAGACAATGTCGCCCCCTAGGCGTATTCCGAGGGATATTTTGTGTCCGGGACTATTCCGGGACTGAAAGGGGCTTTGGGCAAAAACAAAGGGTCACATGCCCCGGGCAATTCCGGCATGTAACCTTTATAATTTTTACTGGTGGGCCATTAAGGACTCGAACCTTGAACCAACGGATTAAGATTTCTTTGAAAAGACCTTCACAGAAGTTCACTCGAAACCATAAAAATACTTGATGTTTCAGGATGTAATGTCTATTGCTCTCTCATGCGCCTTCACTCGATTCCCCCACATTTCAGCTAAAAAGTGGGGAGAGCGTGGGGAGAGAAAAAGGCCTACGGATCGCTCGGGGCCGCCTGCGTCGGACAGAAGACGTCTCTCCCCGTCCTCTCCCCACCATGCCCGGGAGGTCCAATTATGGCGGTCACATGGGTCAAAACGAATTTTCCCGGCGTCCGTTTTTATGAACACGCCACCCGGCGACATGGTGTCTCCCGAGATAGATATTTCGCCATTCGATTTCAGGCTGATGGCAAGCGGCGCGAAGAAGGGCTTGGCTGGGCCTCGGAAGGCTGGTCCGCCGCGAATGCTGCGCAAACTCTGGCGGAACTCAAAAAAGCGGCCACCACGGGCGAGGGTGCCACGTCTCTTGCCGAGAAGCGCAAGCAGGCCGAGGAAAAACGTCAAGCTGAGGCTGAGGCTCGCATCCAGGCCGAACGCGACAATATCACCTTCGGCCACGTCTTCCTCGAATCCTATTTCCCTATGGCCCAAAAGAACAAGGCCATGCGATCCTGGCAGAAGGAGGACCAGAGCTATCGCCTGTGGATCGCCCCGGTCTTGGCGGACAAGCCCCTCAAGGACATTGCCCCCATCCACTTGGAGCGCATCAAGAAAAACATGGCCGAGGCCGGCCGCGCCCCAAGGTCCGCCACCTACTGCCTTGCCGTGGTGCGCCAGGTCTTCAACTTTGCCCGGGACCATGACCTGTTCGCTGGGCAAAATCCCGTGACCAAAGTCAAGAAGCCGAGTGCCGACAACCGCCGGGTTCGGTTCCTGACTCATGGGGAGGCCGACCGTCTACTTGCTGCCCTGGCCGAGAAAAGCCCCCAGGTGCATGATATGGCGCTGTTATCTCTGCATTGCGGGCTTCGCGCCGGGGAAATTTTCGCCTTGACCTGGGCCGATGTGGACATGGAGCGCGGCATTCTGACTTTGAGGGATACCAAGAGCGGGAAGACCCGGGCTGCTATTATGACCAAGGCCGTTAAGGCCATGCTTCAGAGTAGAGGGTACGGCAGCCATGCTGAATTAGTTTTCCCTTCCGAGACAGGGGGCAAGATCGGCCAGATTTCGCAATCGTTCATCAAGACGGTGAACGCCCTTGGTCTCAACGATGGCGTGACTGACTCCCGGCAAAAGGTGGTGTTCCACAGCCTGCGCCATAGCTTTGCGAGCTGGCTGGCTGAGGCAGGGACAGACCTTTACCAGATTCAGCAACTCATGGGGCACCAGAGTTTCGCCATGGTCCAGAGGTACGCTCACCTTTCCCCGGACACTCTGCGCCGGGCCGTAACAACCCTGGAAGCGGGCATGGAACAGGCTAGGAACAAGAAGGTAACGCACCCCGGAGATCGGTAGCCCCACCCGGCAAGGAGGAACCGTTATGCTTTATCCCAATGTTTCGACCGGAAAATCGGCCGGTATGCGTCTCCCAACCTGCTCCACTTGTCGCTGGCGGATCAACGGTACTTGTCGCTGGCGGATCAACGGTACTTGCCGCCGGCACGCGCCTACCATCGTTCGCGGGCTCCTCAATGGTGAAGCCGGGACTTTTGCCGTCTGGCCCCAGGTCGAGGACGGCCACGGCTGTGGAGACCACGTCTTTGCCACCAGGACGGAAGCGTGAGCTTTCGCCTTTCCCCCTTCAGACACAGCTTGACTATGTACTAAAAATTAGTACATCTATCCTCAAGGGGAAACCCTGGGCTGGAAAGTCAACATCGCAGCCAAGACCGAAAAGCGGGTCACGCGCCTGCCGCTCCAAGTTCAAAAAGCCCTGGCGCTCCTGATCGCGGACATTGAGGCCGGCGGCCCTGTGCGTGGCGACTGGCCGAACTACTCACGACTGCCCGGCAACCGGCACCATTGTCACCTGAAGAAAGGGAAGCCGACCTACGTTGCCGTGTGGGAGGACGTGGCCGGGCAAATCAAGGTCATCGAGGTTGTTTATGCAGGCACACACGAAAAAGCCCCTTATTGACGCCGTGGAGCTTTGTTTCACCGGCCCGGCGTCCAAGCGCCAGGAAGCAGTGGTCTACCTGCGGAGCCTTGGCTTTGAGGCCAAGGAAGAGCCGTCCAAGCCCTGGCGGGAAGTGCTGCCCTTCAAGGATCAGGAATTGCCCGGCGTGTTCCTGGCCGGTGCGCGGTATCGGGAAGGCATGACCCAAGCTGCCCTTGCCGAGGCAACCGGCATTCCGCGCCGACACATTTCAGAGATGGAGAACAGCCGCCGGCCCATCGGGAAGAAAAACGCCCGCCTCCTGGCCGAGGCCTTAAAGATCGACCCCAGGCGGTTGCTGGCCGTGTAGCCCGGCAGCACCTCAACTCATACCTCGTAGCATGAATACCAATGAACACCTGGAATGGACGGTGACGTTCACCAAGCGAGTGCTCAAGCAGGTGCGGGAGTTGCCTGCGGCCGTACAGGACGCCCTGCGGCGGCTGCTCCTGGACATCCGAGATACCGGCCCGGTGCGAATGGGACGGCCAAACCTTGGGAGGATTTTAGGCAAGCCCGGCTGCCGTCACTGCCATATCCAAAAAGGCCGGCCGACGTTTGTCGTTGTCTGGCGCGTTAGTGGCGAGCAATCCGTGGAGGTCCTTTATGTTGGAACTCACGAGGGAGCGAACTACGGACGGATTTGTTGATCTGTCCTTCCGCGTCCCGGCGGATAAGGCGGAATTGGTCAAGCGGGTCATGCGGGCGCTTGTCGAAACTCAGGAAGTCGAGGGCGTAGCCGAAGAGAAGGAATACTACACCCCCGAAGGGGTCTTCGGCCCCCCGTCGTCGGCCAAGACCCTACGCGCTTACCGTCACCGCGAGGCCCTGACCCAGGCACAACTTGCCAAGCTGGTGGGCGCGTCCGCACAGAATATTTCCGACATGGAGCGGGGCCGTCGTGCCATCGGCAAGGACATGGCCCAACGCCTCGAAGCCGCGCTGAATGCGCCGTGGAAGCGTTTTTTGTAGCCTGGCAGGACCACCATGGACCAATCCGTAAATAATATTTGAAATACTCTTGATTGAACTTTGGCCACCGGTCAATATGATTGGTGGTCAAATCTATATGTAAAGTATGGACATCTCTAAATATGTATGATTATTTTCCATAGTGTAAATGGTGTGTGTTTAAATATTAGACACACACTGGGTTGGCGAAGTGAATTTGTACTGGGTTTAAGCCAAATATGGTATTGGTATGTTTAGTGCAAATGTGCACTGACTCAAAACAATGGAGGTCGCCATGAGGATTGTTTCTTGCCTGTTTGTCGTTATGTTGTCATTTGCTTCAATCGTTTATGCCTCTTCTCCGCAGGATGTTCCTGTCAAGGATATGGTCACTGTCGTTGATCTCGGTGCAAAAACATGTATCCCCTGCAAAATGATGGTCCCTGTCCTGGAAGCCATGGGAAAACAATACCAGGGAAAGGCCGCTGTCGTTTTCATTGATATCCGAGAAACTCCAGAACAAGCGACCAAGTTTGGTATTCGAGCGATCCCTACGCAGATATTTTTTGATAAGACAGGAAAAGAAGTCTATCGGCACGAAGGTTTCCTGGATGAAAAGCCATTCTCCGAGATGCTGGATAAGTTGTTGGCCAATTGAGGTGGCATGCTATGCTTGACCAGTTGTTCCTTGCCATCAATAGCTGGATGACAGCGAGCCTTGCCATTGCGGCGGTTGGTTGCTTTCTTTGGGGAATCGTCAGCGTGCTGTTTAGTCCGTGCCATCTGGCGTCCATCCCCCTCATTGTTGGCTATGTCGCGGGGCAGGGTAAAATTATTCAGGGACGGGAAGCCGCCAAGTATGCCGTGGCATTCTCTTTCGGGCTGTTTGTGACCATCGCTGCTATCGGGGTGGTTTGTTCCTTGCTGGGGCGCATGCTTGGCGATGTTGGACCGTACTGGACGATTCTTGTCGGCGCTATTCTTCTCTGGGTTGCCCTGGATATGCTGGGGGTGGCCAAATGTTCCATATCCAGTGGTATGCTGGGACGACTCAAGGTAAAAGGGCTTGCCGGCGCGCTGCTTCTCGGTCTGGCCTATGGAGTACTATCTGGTTCGTGTACATTCGGCTTTATAGCGCCCATTTTGGCAATCATCACCATCCAAGAAAAGATTTTGGCCGGAGTGATCCTCATCGTGCTGTTTGCCGTGGGGCACTGCCTTCCCATCGTGGCAGCCGGGAGCTCCACTGCGCTGGTGCAGCGGTGGTTGGAGAACGGAGCCATGCGACACGGAGGTGTTTGGTTTCGCAAAGGCGCCGGGGGAGTGATCGCACTCCTGGGGCTTTATTTTATTTCGAAACCTTTTTTCGGTGTCTGATTGTCACTGGAGTGAGGTAGCCTGAAGGAAAATGGCTCCAACGTGATGTCACCTTAAAACGGACCGGAGGCATCCCATGCCCGAATCCATCACCAAGCGTCTTACCTTCCTTGACCGGTTCAGGAATGCAATGGAACTTCGACATACCATTACTGATGATCAATGGGATAAGATAAAGGACGCTCTACCTGGAAAAGCAGGTGACAGAGGAAGAACGGCAGAGAATAATCGACTCTTTATCGATGCCGTGATGTGGATCGCAAAGACCGGTGCGCCTTGGAGAGATCTACCTGACGCATATGGGAAATGGTCAACGGTACACAAACGGTTTATCAGGTGGTCAAAAAATGGTGTTTGGCAAATGATTTTCAATACTTTAGCTGCCAATGCGGACACGGAATGGCTTATGATTGATAGCAGCATTATTCGTGCTCATTAACATTCCGCTGGCGCAAAGGGGGCAGCAATCGCAGAAATTTGGTAGATCGAAATGTTGGTTCTCTACCAAGGCCCACGCTACAACAGATTCCTTGGGATGTCCAACAAGATTTATTCTTACAGGCGGTAATGAATCGGACTATCTCCAGGCAGTGCCGTTAATAGAAAATCAGCAAGCTGATTACGTAATTGCAGACAAAGGATATGACTCACAAGCGATAGTAGACACCATCAAATCGAAGGGTGCTGAGCCTGTTATCCCGGCCCGCTCTCATCGAAAGGCGTCAAGGGACTATGATCGCTATATCTACAAAGAGAGAAATGCGATTGAACGCATGTTTAATAAAATCAAGCAGTTTAGACGAATAGCAACTCGATACGACAAACTGGCCATCGCTTACCTGTCGTTCCTGCATGTGGTGGCGATAGCGGTCTGGCTCAGATAAATGTCAACACAACCTAGCCCCCCGATTTCATATCCGGGCGTTCGGGCCGGGAAAGTGTCGCGGGCGAGGCATGCCGGGGGCAATTTTCACCTCAATTCATTCCCCATCATTTTCAAAGTGGTGAGAGAGCGGGGAGAGAATCGGCCCGAAACGAAAAAGGGAGTTAGGCTTTTAACCTAACTCCCTGAAATTCCTGGTGGGCCATCAAGGACTCGAACCTTGAACCAACGGATTAAGAGTCCGCTGCTCTACCAATTGAGCTAATGGCCCGTTGCCGTTCACATGCGGCGAAGAGACGATTTACGCGAGCCCCCCCTACCTGTCAACAAACTTTTGAAAAAAATTTTCCCGCCCGCTCGCAGCGTTTGCCGTTTGTCTCGATCTCGCTTATAAAAATCGTTTGAACGACATCTACCGCCGCCATCCCGGCGGCGTCCACCCAGGGCGCCCATGAGCCATATTCTCGGCATCAAATTCCACGAGCACGGACAAGTCTATTACTTCGATTCCGGGCCGTTTGTCGTCGCCATCGGCGATTTCGTCCTGGTCCAGACCGAACAGGGACTGGGCATGGGCCAAGTGGCCCTCATCCGGGACACCCCGCCGGACGATCTCACCCCGGAAGACATCAAACCCATCTTTCGCCTCCCCGGCCCCGAGGACCATGAAATCCGGCACGAAAACCTCAAACTCGCCCGGGAAGCCCATACCTATTGCCGCAAGTGCGTCGAAAGCCGCGAACTCGAAATGAAGCTCGTCGGCGTCGAGGTCCTGCACGATCGGGGAAAAATTGTCTTTTATTTCACCGCCCCGGGCCGTATCGACTTCAGGGAGTTGGTCAAGGATCTGGTCAAGGCCTACCACACCCGCATCGAACTGCGCCAGATCGGCGTGCGCCACGAGACCCAGATGCTCGGCGCCATCGGCAACTGCGGCCAGATGTGCTGCTGCCGCCGCTTCATGCGCAAATTCGCGCCCGTGACCATCAAAATGGCCAAGGAACAGAATCTGTTCCTCAACCCGACCAAGATTTCCGGCATTTGCGGCCGCTTGTTGTGCTGCCTGTCCTTCGAACAGGAAAACTACGAGCAGTTCCAGAAAAAATGTCCCCGGGTCGGCAAGAAGTTCGCCACCTCCCTGGGCACGGTCAAGGTCCTGCGCACCAATCTTTTTCGCGAAACCGTCACGGTCCTGACCGAGGTCGGCGAGGAACGCGAGCTGAGCGTGGAGGAATGGGCCGCCATTGCCGAGGCCAGGCCCATCGCGCCCGACGCCTCCGGCGCCAAACCGGCCGAGCCCAAACGGGATGTCCCGGCCCAGGCCGCCCCGGCGAGTTCCCGGGAACCGGCCAAGCCCCAGCCCGCGTCCGCAGGCGCGGCCCAGGGCAATCGCGGCGAGCCCGGCCGGTCCTCGCGACGCGGCCGCCGCCCCATGCGCAAACCCCAGAAACAACCCCGGGAGGCCGCCCAGGAGCAGCCGTCCCAACGCCAAAGGCCCCCCAAACCCGACAACCGCCATGCCGGCGGCAAACCTTCCCGTGACCCGGAGACCGGATCGTGAACCGTTTTTATATCACCACCCCGATTTACTACGTCAACGCCAAGCCCCATCTCGGCCACGCCTACACCACCATCGTGGCCGACAGCCTGGCCCGCTACCATGCCCTGTGCGGCGAGGAGGTCTTTTTCCTCACCGGCACCGACGAACACGGTGACAAGATCGCCGAGGCGGCCCAGAAGGCCGGCCAGACCCCCAAAGAATACGCCGACGGCATAAGCGGCCTGTTTCGTGCCCTGTGGCCCAAGCTCGGCATCACGCCGAACCGCTTCATCCGCACCACCGATCCCGACCACAAGGAAACGGTGCGCCGGGCCCTGCAATACGTCTACGACAAGGGCGACATCTATTTCGGCGAGTACGGCGGCCACTACTGCAAGGGTTGCGAGCGCTTCCTGACCGAAAAGGAGCTCGTGGACGGCCTGTGCCCGGACCACAAGGTCAAACCCGAGTATATTGCCGAAAAGAATTACTTTTTCCGCATGTCCAAGTACCAGGGCGCGCTCCTTGAGCACATCAAGGCCAATCCGGACTTCATCCGGCCGCGCCAATACCGCAACGAAGTGATCAGCCTCCTTGAGTCGGGCGCCCTGGACGACCTGTGCATCTCCCGGCCCAAATCCCGCCTCACCTGGGGCATTGAGCTGCCGTTCGACAACAATTTCGTGACCTATGTCTGGTTCGACGCGCTCATCAACTACCTGACCGCCCTGGGCTGGCCCGATGCGCCGGACTGGTCGAACTGGTGGGGCGTGGCCGAGCACCTCGTGGCCAAGGACATCCTCAAGCCCCATGCCGTGTTCTGGCCCACCATGTTGCTCGCCATGGACGTGCCGCTCTACAAGCGCCTCAACGTCCACGGCTACTGGCTCGTGCGCGATACCAAGATGTCGAAATCCCTCGGCAACGTGGTGGAACCCCAGGCCATGGCCGCCCGGGCCGGACTCTCCGGCATGCGCTACTTCCTCCTGCGCGAGATGGTCTTCGGTTCGGATTCGAGCTTTTCCGACGAGGCGTTTGTCGGCCGGTTCAACGCAGATCTGGCCAACGACCTCGGCAACCTGGCCAACCGGACCCTGGCCATGACGGCCAAGTATTTCGGGAGCGTGGTGCCCGCGGCCGGCCCGGCCGAGGCGGCCGATACGGAACTGGCCCGGTTGGCCGGCGAGGCCATGCAGAACTTCGTGACGCTTTTCGGCGCGGCCCAGTTCTCCCGGGCCCTGGAAGCCCTGTGGGAGCTGGTGCGCGGCCTCAACAAGCACCTCGACGCCATGGCCCCCTGGACCCTTTTCAAGGAAGGCAAGCTGGAGCGCCTGGGCCGGGTCATGGCCGACGTGCTCGGCGGTCTGCGCAAGATCGCCGTGTGCCTGCTGCCGGTCATGCCCGAAGCGGCTACGACGCTTCTCACGCAGCTCGGCCAGTCGGCCGAGGGGCTGAACCTCAAGGACGAGGCCGCGGCGTTCGCGCCCCTGGCCGCCGGGACTACCGTGGCCGCGACGTCCAACCTCTTCCCGCGCCTGGAGGTCGAGGTGGCCAAGGACGAGGCCCCTGCGCCCAAGGCCAAGGGCAAGGAGAAAAAGGCCAAGCCCGCTCCCGCGCCCAAGCCCGAACCGGCCGCGGAAGTGGCTTTCGAGGATTTCGCCAAGCTCGATTTGCGCGTGGGCACCGTGGTGTCGGTGGCGCCGGTGCCTGGCGCGGACCGGCTCTATGCCGTCAGTGTGGATATCGGCGAACCCGAGCCCCGGCCGGTGGTGGCCGGACTGGCCGAACACTACAAGCCCGAGGAGTTGACCGGCCGGCAGGTGGTGCTCGTGGCCAACCTGGCCCCGCGCAAACTCCGTGGTGCCGTGTCCCATGGCATGATCCTGGCCGTCAAACATGCCGACGGTCTGGCCCTGCTCGGGCCGTCCTGCCCGGTGGGACCGGGAGACCGGGTTTCGTAACCTCCCGGGGACGTCTTGGGACGTTCTCGCGGCGTACAAAAGGCGGGTCGTTTGGCCCGCCTTTTCTTTTTGGTGAACGCTGCCGCCCCACCGCAAAAAAACATATTAAAAGATACAGCATTTCCGGCATGTTGACAGCGGCGTTACTTCTGATACCTTTTTGAAACATAAGTGCGTGGTTGACGTCTGCCGGAGCCGGCCCCAGGCAGAGCCTGGTGTGAACCGGTGTGTTTCAGGCGTACGAACGGGGGGTTACGCATGCGCCGTTTCTTGCCTTTCCCGCTGCTCCTGACACTCCTTGTCGGGATCGGTGCCGTGGCCGTGGTCACGGCCCTGGTCTCGTTGCCGGTCGGACTGGCCGCGGCGGTTGTTGTGCTCGTGGCGGTCCTGGCCGTGGGCGAACGTTGTCTGGTCCGGCCCATGGCCCTGTTGACCCAGCGCGCCAGCCGCATCGCCGACGGGACCGCGGCGCCCGAAACGGGCTCGCCAGGCGTGGTCGCCCCGCTTGAACGGCTTGCCGCCACCCTGGCCTCCGTGGAAAAGCTTGTGGCGGACCAGCGCGCCCTGGCCGAAACCCGGGCCGAGGAAATCGCCGCCCAGGCCGCCACGGCCGCGCGCGCCGAAAAAGCGGCCCAGCATGCCCGTAAAAAGGACGAAGCCCGACGCCAGGGCATGCTCGGGTCCGGCGAGACCTTGGAAGAGGTGGCCGACACCATCAAAAAAGCCGCTGCCGCCCTGCGCGACGAGACCCGGCAGGTCACATCCGGCGCCGAGGAACAGCGCCAGTACGTGGACGAGACCGCCCAGGCCGTGGAGGTCATGGTGGGCAGCGTCACCGAAGTGGCCCAGGGCGCGGCCCAGGCCGCCCAGGCCGCCGATCAGGCCCGGCAACGCGCCACGGACGGGGCCGCCGTGGTGGACACCTCCGTGGCCGCCATCGGCAAGGTCAGCGACCTGTCCGCCGCCCTGACCGCCAACCTGTCCGAACTGGGCCGCCAAGCCGAATCCATCGGCCAGGTCATGACCGTCATCTCGGACATCGCCGATCAGACCAACCTGCTGGCCTTAAACGCGGCCATCGAAGCGGCCCGGGCCGGAGAGGCCGGGCGCGGTTTCGCCGTGGTGGCCGACGAAGTGCGCAAGCTGGCGGAAAAGACCATGACCGCCACCAAGGAGGTGGGCTCGGTCATCAAGGCCATCCAGGAAGGCACCTTCGACAACATCCGTAACATGGAGCAGGCGTCCGAGGCCGTGGCCACGGCCACGGATCTGGCCGGGCAATCCCGGGACGCCTTGAGTGAGATCGTGCGTCTGTCCGGCGACGCCGCCGGCCAGGTGCGCACCATCGCTTCGGCCTCGGACGGGCAGGTGGCGGCCAGCGAACGCATCAAAACCGCCATCGAGCGCATCCGGGACCTCTCCGGCCGCACCACCGACGGCATGGTCCGCTCCTCGGGCACCATCGAAACCCTGGGCGACCAGATCGAGGAACTCATCAAGCTCAACGGCGTGTTCAAGCTCATCGGCCAGGGCGCGGCCCAGGATGCGGTGGAGGCGTTGGCCGGAGACCCGGACATGATCGGACTCACGCAGGAGGCCATGGAGCGGCGCATGCGCCAAGCCCTGGCCGCCAACGCCTTCCTCGAACTGCTCTACGTCACCGATGCCCAGGGCGTGCAGGTCACCGAGAATATCGCGCCCGCGAGCGCCCGGATCAAACAGTCCGGTTCGGTCCGGGGAACGAACTGGTCCGGACGGCCCTGGTTCACCGCCTGCATGGAGAACCGGGATACGGCCATTTCGCCGATTTATGTATCCCAGGCCTCGGGCGAATACTGCCTGACCATCTCCACGCCGATTTTCGCGCAGGACCACATTGTCGGGGTGCTCGGCGCCGACATCAAGGTGTTCGGTTGATCAGGTCGGGGAAGCGCCTCCGGCGGCCAAAGGGCGCTGCCCTTTGGAATCCCGCTCCCAAGCCAGGCCTGTTCGGAGCGACCGCCTAAGGCTTGGCGCCCGTGTCCGGTCTACCGGCCGCGCGGGACCTGGGCCAGAGCTGGGAAACGAGCATGCCGGCGAACATGAGCCCGCAACCGATGAGTCCCCGGGTGTTCAGACGCTCGTCCAGGATGACCGCACCGCACAGGGCCGCGAACACGGATTCGAAGCTGAGTAAAATAGCGGCGTGGGTCGGCTTGGCGTCGCGCTGGGCCACGACCTGGAGCGTGTAGGCCAGACCCACCGACAGGATGCCGCCGTAGAGGATCGGCACGGCCGCGCCCCGCACCCCGGCCAGGGTCACGTCCTCGAACAACACCGCCCCAAACAGGCTCAGCACCGCACAGACGGCATACTGGGCCGTGGCCAGGGGCAAGGCCCGGGTGCGCGGCGACAGCCAGCCGATGAGCAGCACATGGCCGGCCCAGAAACAGGCCCCGAGCAGTTCGAGACCATCCCCGGGCGCCAGACTGAAATCCTCGGTCACGGACAGAAAGTACAAGCCGATCACCGCCAGCACGGCGCCGACCACGTCACCCCGGGCCGGACGCTGCCGGAAAAGCAGCCCGAGCAGTGGCACCAGCACCACATACAGGCCGGTGATGAAGCCGGCCTTGCCCGCGGTGGTGTATTTGAGCCCCACCTGCTGTAGCGTTGCCCCGGCAAAAAGCACGCTGCCGGCCATCAGGCCGCCAATCCAGGGGAAACCGGTCTCGCCCCCGGACAAAAACGGCACCGGCGGCGGGTAGCGCAACGAGCGCATGGCCAGGGGGACCAGCACCAGGGCCCCCAGGGCAAAACGGATGCCGTTGAAGCCGAGCGGCCCCATGTAGTCCATGCCCACGCGTTGGGCCACAAAGGCCAAGCCCCAGATCAGGGCGGTCACGAGACACAAAATGTCGGCCCGCAAGGACGGGTTGCCCATGATATTCGACCTCTTCACGCCTGGACCCGGCAGCCTGCCGGCATCAGCGCGCGGACTTCTTCGTCATTTTTATCTTTCGGGTCTCTGGCTCCGGCTCTGGGATACGCCCTGGAGCCAGGAGAAAACCTCTCGCCACCGCAAGTTCTATCGGGATTCCAAAGGGCAAAGCCCTTTGGCCGCCGGAGGCTTCTCCCCCCCACTCCCCTCCCCCTCTCCGCCGCACAAAAAAAACGGCGGGGTCGCCCCCGCCGTGTGTTGTCTGTCACTGTCCAGGGACTGGCGCGCCTAGGAGCGTTGTCCGTTGTTGTGGGACTCGCCCCGGGAGCGCGGCAGGATGAGCACGCGCTTGAGCGGACCGTCACCCTTGCTGCGGGTGGAGATGGCCTCGTCTTCCTGCAGGGCCAGGTGCACGACCCGGCGGTGGTAGGAGGACAGGGGCTTGGTGGACTGGGGCCGGCCCAGACTCTTGGCCTTGTCGGCCAGGAAGATGGCCATCTTGCGCAGGTTGTCGTCCTGGCGTTCGCGGTATTCGCCGGTATTGAGCTGAACCTTGACCGGGTTGCCATAGCGCCGGATGACGATGCGGTTGACGAGGTACTGGATGGCGGACAGGGTCTGGCCTTCGCGGCCGATGAGCAGACCGGAATTGTCCTCGTCGCGCACGAGCACGGCCACGCGTTCGGTGGTGCCGGAAATCTCGAAATCCGGAATCTGCCCGAGGATGCCGTCAAGCATCTTTTCCATGACCTCGCGCACCAGGGCTTCCAGTTCCGGGGTCATGGGTTCGGCCGGGACCTCCGGGGTAGCCGGGCGTTCCGGCCGGGAGCGGCCGTCGCGGCGAGGAGCGGGCGCACTGTCCTCCGCGATCTCGGGTTCGGAAAAGTCCGCCTCTTCGGGCTCGGCCGGTTCCTCGAACACGGGCTCGGGCTCGGTCGGAGCCTCGGGCCGGGTTTCGGCCCGGACTTCCGGAGCCGGCAGGGTCACTTCGGCCTCGGCGGGAGCAGCCTCGGCGGCAACCGGTGTCTCGACCGGGCACGGCGCTTCGGGCGCGGGTTCGGTTTTGGCCTGGACCGGGGCTTCGGCCTTGGGTTTGGCCGCGCGCGGAGCGCGGGACGACCGATCCTGGCGGCCGGCGCCATTTTGGCCCGACTTGTCGGACAGTTCCTGCAAGAGATTTATTTCCTCGCGGATGCGGGCTCTGACCTGGGCTTTTTTCTTGCCCACAAGCCCGAAGATACCCGAGGACCCGCCGGAAAGGATCTCGACTTCGAGTTTTTCACGGGGGGCGCCGAGCTGCCGGCAGGCTTCCTCCATGGCTTCATCCACGGTTTTCCCGCTGAAGGTCCTAAATTCACTCATACGCGCTCCTTGATGGCACTTCCTGGACGACCCGAGGGCGACAGGGATGCTCGGTGATGCGATGGATCAGGATTTTTTTCTGAGCATCCACCATTGCTGGGCGATGGAAATGATGTTGTTGACCAGCCAGTAAACGACCAGTCCCGAGGGGAAGTTCAGGAACATGAACGTGAACACCACGGGCATAAGCAGCATGATCTTGGCCTGGGTCGGATCGCCCGGGGCCGGTGTCATCTTCTGCTGGATGAACATGGTCGCGCCCATGATCAGTGGGGTAATGTAAAACGGGTCCTTAGCCGACAGATCCGCGAGCCAGATCAGATTGGTGAACGGCAGATGGGTGATGAACGCGGCGTGGCGCAGTTCGATGGAGTGCAGCAAGGCCTGGTACAACCCGAAAAACACCGGGATCTGCACGATCATGGGCAGACAGCCCCCGGCCGGGTTGACCTTGTAGGTCTTGTACAGCTGCATCATCTCTTCGTTCATCTTCTGGCGATCGCCCTTATACTTTTCCCGCAGCTGGCTCAGCAAGGGCTGGAGCTTTTTCATCTGCTCCATGGACTTGTAGCTCTTGTGGGACAGGGGCCAGAAAATGGCCTTGATCAGCACGGTGAGCAGGATGATGGCCACACCGTAGTTGCCGACGTAGCTGTAGAAGAAATGCAGCAGCTTGAGCAACGGCTTGGCCACGAAATCGAACCAGCCGTAGTCGATGGCGGCAGACAGATTCTGCGGGGCCATGCCGAGATAATGCGGGGATTTGGGACCGAGAAAGTAGTTCACGGTCAGATCGGCCCGCCCGCCGACCGCGATGTCGCCGGCATCCTTTTCCACGGCCACCCGGAAGATGCCGTTTTCGATCTTGGCCTTGCCGTGCAGGCCGTCAGTGTCGGGGATGGCGCCAACGAGAAAATAATTGCTCATGATGGCGCCCCAACGGACCACCTTCTCATCGGCGATGCCCTCGGCCAGCTTCTTCTCGCTGGAATAGAGCTCCAGGCCCGAGGTATCGTAGAAGGCGGCCTGGGTGGGGTTGTAGCTGTTGCCCTCGGACGAGAGGCGGTTGACGGCCAGGGTCATGGCCAGCCGGTTCTTGACCGGTTCGGCGCCGGTATTGGACAGGGAAAGCTTTTCCTCGATGAGGTAGCCGTCGCCGGTAAAAGTGAGGGTGCGCCGGATGATGGTCGTGCCCATGCGGCCGGTGAAAACCAGGGTGCCCGAGGCGCCGGGCACGAGATTGAGGTCGCCGCCTTCCACGGCCCAGTCGACGTTTTGCCAGGTCGGGGTGCCGTTGATCAGCAGGCCAAGGGGGGCCTTGGCACCGGCGCCGTCGCCCACGAGATCGACGGGAGGGGACTGGGGATCAATGGTCTGGTGAAAGTTTTTGAGTTCGAAGCGATCGAGCACGGCGCCGCTGGTATTGAACACGGCCGTGTACAGGGGGGTCTGCACGGTGACTTTCTTGCCCGGGGTGGGGGCGAAGGCGGACAGGGCCTCGGCCTTGGCGGCCGGGGCCGTTTTGGCCTGTTGCGGGCTGGATTGCGTCTGGACTGTTTGCTTCTGGTCAGGCTTAGGGGCCGGGTGTTGCGGGGGGAACAGGAAGTTCCAGCCCACGAGGACGGCAAGGGAGAGTACCACGGCCACAATCACGCGTTTGTTTTCCATTGTCCTTCAAATCCCGTCGATTGGTGTGGGTGCGCCGGCAGGATGGGGCGCGGCGAAGCGCCCAGGGGCGCGGCCAGGGGGCTAGCGGCACGGGGTCATAGCCTCCCCGGGCCAGGGGATGGCAGCGCAGGATGCGCCACAGGGCGAGCAGGCCGCCCCGCACAATGCCGAAACGGCCCACGGCCTCCAAGGCATACTCGGAGCAGGTGGGGATGAAGCGGCAGCACGGCGGCTTCAGGGGTGAAATGGCGAGCCGATAGAATCGTATGGCCCAGATGACGGCGCTACGCATGGAGTTTCGTTCCCCGACCGCGAGGGGCGGCCGAAGTCTTTAGCCATCCGTTCCAGGAGGGGGCACAGGTCGCGGCAAGCCGAACGCAGGGTCAAGACAGCGGGATCGAGGGATTTCTTGGCCACGATCACCATGTCCAGCGCGGATACGGCCGTAGGCGCGCAAAGCCGCAGGCACTCGCGCAAAACGCGTTTGACGCGGTTGCGGACCACGGCGTTCCCGACCTTCTTGCCGATGGCCATGCCCAGTCGCCACGGAGCGTCCGTGTCCGGTCGCGGCAGGGCGAACACGAGAAAGAAGCTGCCATGATAGCGGCGGCCCGCTTCGAAGCAGGCCGCGAATTCCTTTCCTGTCCGGACCCTGTGCGCCGGGGCGAAGCCTAGGCAGCCAGACGTTTGCGACCCTTGGCCCGACGGCGGCGCAACACGGCCTGTCCGTTTTTGGTTCTGGAACGGACGAGGAAGCCGTGGGTGCGTTTTCTGCGAATTTTGCTCGGCTGGTATGTTTTCTTGCTCATGCATAATCTCCGTAATTGTGATGAACTTCTTTCAATACCCACCCCCGGCGATATCGTCAAGGGTCTTGCCCGGGAGGGGCCACCTCGGGTGGTGGCTGGGGGACACGCCGCACCCCACACGCGCACCGTATGGCCAAAAAGGCCAGGGTTCCCAAAGCCAGGACCAGGTCGGCGTCCAGGCCCGCCACGGTGAGCAGCAGGCCCGCCCCGACCAGGGCGACGTATCCTGCCTTTTTTTTGCGCAACAGGGAAGCGGCCAGGGCCACGGTCCCGAGGATGACCAGGGAGAGATGGAGGAATGGGGGCATATTCTGGTCCGCTACCAATTTTTTTTTGGGCCGGGAAGAATTTTTCACATTTTTCTCTTGACGGGAAGCCCTCCCGGGCCTAGAAACATTTCTCCACGTGACGCGGGGTGGAGCAGACCGGTAGCTCATCGGGCTCATAACCCGAAGATCGCAGGTTCAAATCCTGCCCCCGCAACCAGGAAGTTCAAGGGCTTACGGAAGAAATGCCGTAAGCCCTTTTTCTTTCCCCCACACTGCCCTTCCCACTCCCCCCCTGGCCATGCCCAGCACCTGAAGCGAGAAAATCCCTGGGCCAAGCGCAAGATGGCCCGACGGCAGCATGAGACGGTCCGGTCCTCAACGGAATGGAGATTGGCTCCCCTCCGGGCCATGGGCCGGAGGTCCCCAATTAGTCCCCGGCCTCCGGGAGATGCGATCGCTGCTGTTTGACCATACCGCGTCTGCGTTTGGTTTCCAGCCGACGTCGTTTGGAAGCCTGGGTCGCCCGGGTCTTGCGGCGCGGCGGCCGGGGCGTAAGCGCCTCACGCAGCAAGGCCACGAACCGCTCCACGGCAAGGCCTTTATTCGTCAACTGGCTGCGTGTGGTCTGGACAACCACCCGCAGGACGCCATCCTTGCCGATGCGCCCGGAAAGGACCGCGTGGATGCGCGCCTTTTGGATATCGCTCAAACTCGGGGACCCATCCAGATCGAACAGCAGCGTGACCCGGGAGCTGACCTTGTTGACATGCTGTCCGCCGGGCCCGCTTGCCGTCGAAGCCGTAAATCGAAGCTCATCCATCGCGATAGCCGCGTCCGGCGTCAGACGCAGTGTGGGTTCATCCATACACGGTTCCTCTTTGGCCCCTCGCCGCACGGTTGCCCCTCGCCCCCAAACAAGACTCACGGAAAGGCGCCCTTTCCGCAAGCGCGGTCTCACGGCGGCCGCACTGTCGCGAGCACGACTGCCGGAATCGAATCGGCACGATTCCCCCGGGCGGCCCTCACGGTGGCCTTGTACACGTATCTGGTCGCGGGCTTTTCTCGGACGCGGCGTGGATTGATTTCTCAAAATCTATCCACTTGACTTAATCAAATGGATAATTATAATAGCAACTATAATACGCGTAAACAGTTCCCCACCAAAAGGAGCGCCATGACACGAATCCCTGACAGCCGGGGCGATGCCACCCGACAAAAATTAGTGGACGCCGCCGTGCAGCTGTTCGCCACAGTGGGCTACAATGCCGTGTCCACCCGGGAAATCGCCCGGGCCGCCGGGGTCAATCCCGCCGCAATCGGGTTCCATTTCAAAGGGAAACAAGGGCTGTACGAGGTCGTCATCGCCACCATGGTGACGACATTCCAGGGGATTTGCGCACCGCTCGTGGACATCCTCGACGCCAACATCGAGGCCTGCGCCGGGGATCGGCAACAACTCCGGCTCCTGACCCAAAAAGCCGTGGACCAGTTTCTGACGGCCGCCATGTACACGGAATGGTCGCGGTGGCTGGGCCTTCTCCTCCAGCGGGAATACGTGGACCCGACGGCCTCTTTCGAAACCATTTATACGGGGCTGATCGAGCCGGTTCTGACGGCCATCGAACGCCTGGTCGAGGCGGCGGCCGATCCGGAGGAGACGCCCCAGCACAATCGGTTCAGGGTGTGTTGCATCATGTCTCAACTGACCAACCTGAGCGGGGAGCGGGCCATCCTGCTCCGCCGGTTCGGTCGAAAACTCTATGAGCCCGAAATGCTCGCCACACTCGTCTCGGTCGTCACCGAAGGCGTCTGCGGCCTGCTCGGGCTGTAAGTCTTCGGAGCAGGGTATGCGGGTTAAGCGGAAAACCGTTGTCACCATGGTCGGAGGATTGGTCGTCCTGGCTCTCGGCACGGGGGCTGGAGTGCTCCTGTCCGCCCGCCCGGTCCACTACGTCCAAGGGGAAATCGAAGCCACCCAGATCGACATTTCGCCCAAAATCACCGGCCGGATCGAATCCATCCTGGTCAAGGATGGAGCCGTCGTCACCAAGGGGGAGCCGGTGGTGCTTCTCGACAGTCCCGAAACAACCGCCAAGCTGCACCAAGCGGAAGCCGCTCGCCGTGCCGCGCTTGCGTCCAAGAAAAAAACCGATGAGGGCAACCGGGAGGAGGAAATCAGGCAGGCCAAGGATCGTCTGGCCGAAACCAAGGCCCAGACCAAACTGCTTGAAAAGACGTACCAGCGCATCCGCAAGCTGCGGGAGCAGGACGCCGTCGCGACCCAACAGCTCGACGAGGCCGAGGCCAATTGGCGAACGGCCCTGGAAAAGGAAAAAGCCGCCCAAGCGGCCTATGACATGGCGACCTCCGGCAGCCGCATCGAGGATCGTGAACATTCCGCCGCCCTGGCCGTGCAGGCCGCCCGGACCGTGGACGAGGTCCGCTCGTTGGCTGCGGATCTGAGCCTGTCCTCGCCCATCGACGGGGAAGTCAAGGAAGCCGTGGCCAAGCGCGGCGAACTCGTTTCACCGGGCTATCCCGTGATGACCATCATCGACCTGTCCGATGTCTGGGTGACCGTCAATGTGCGGGAAGAGCGCCTTTCCAAGGTGCGCATGGGCCAGGTCGTCCTCGGCCGCGTGCCGGCCCTCGGCGGGGCGGAGTTGCCCTTTGTGGTCAACTACATCTCCCCGCTCGGGGATTTCGCCACCTGGCGGGCAACCAGCGACAGCGGGGATTTCGATCTGAAAACGTTCGAGGTGCGGGCTGTGCCGCAGAAGCCCGTGTCGGGATTACGCCCGGGGATGAGCGTTCTTTTCAGCGCAGAGGCTACCTCGTGACGACAGAGGGCAAGACCGCTCGTCCGGAGGAACGGGCAAGGGGCTTTCGGTTCACGTTGCTGCGGGAAGTGAAGCGAATCCTCGCCTGCCGGTTCAATCTGGTCTTTCTGCTCGTGCTGCCGCTCCTTGGTTTTGCGGCCATGCTGCTCATTTTCCACCAGGAAGTCATACGGCAGTTGCCGGTGGCCGTGTGCGACATGGATGGCAGCATGACCTCGCGGCGTGTGGTTCGAAAGATAGCCGCCGCGCCAACCATGCGGCTGGTCGGGGAGATCGCGTCCCCCCAGGAGGGCATGGAGCGCATGCGGCGGGGGGAACTCTACGCCTATCTCTTTATCCCCGAGCATTTCGAATACGACGCCAAGCGGGGACACAAGGCAACGGCGGTCGCCTATTACAACGCCCAATGGCTGCTGCCCGGCAACATGCTCAACCGGGATCTCGGCAATGTATCGGCTTCCATCGCCGGGGAATTCGAAGGAAAACTGCGCCGGCACGCCGGTCAGCCTCGGGCCGTGGTCGCGTCCCTGGAGCAGCCCGTGGCCATCGACGGGCATCCGCTGTTCAACCCGGCCCTCGATTACCGCTATTTCCTGACAACCGCCCTTTTGCCGTCCATCCTCCAGATCTGCATCATGCTGTCGACCATACACGCCTTCGGCATAGAGCTTAAGGAAGGGACCGCCGGCGTCTTTCTGGCGGGAGCGAAGGGGAACATCGTCGTGGCCGCAGTCGCCAAGCTCCTGCCGTTGACGCTCGCGTATAGCCTGCTCGGCCTGGCCATGGTGACCCTGCTGTTCCGCTCTCTGGGCATGCCGTTGCGGGGCGATTTTGCCCTGGTCGCCGCCAGCACCCTGGTGTTCGTCGTGGCCTATCAAGGCGTGGGCGTGCTGTTTATCGCCCTGCTTGGCAACTTCCGACTGTCCACCAGTCTGGCGGCCGTCTACGCGGCACCGGCCTTTGCCTTCACGGGCATCACCTTCCCCATCGTCGGGATGCCGCTTTTCGCCAAACTCTGGGGCGCGATCCTCCCGCTGACCTGGTATCTGAAGTTTTTGGTGCGTTACGGTTTCCACGGCGCGTCGCTCGCCGTGGCCATGCCGGATATGTATGCCTTGCTGGCCTTTATCGGCGTCTGTCCACTGCTCGGTCTGCCCATTTTGGCCCACCGATTGCGCACGCCGGCACTGTGGGGGCGGCTATGAGCTTGTTTGGCAAAACGTGGCTTGGGGAGTTGCGGACCATCTTCACCGACAATGGCGCGCGCATGATCCTGGTCGAGGCGGCGGTGCTCTACTCCCTGTTTTACCCGACGCCCTATCGGTATGAGGTGCCGCGCAAGGTGCCCCTGGCTGTGGTGGATCAGGACTGCTCCAACACCAGCCGCAAGCTCGTGCGGTTGGTGGACGCCGGCGAGGCGGCCGCCGTGAAACGGCATCTGGGGACGCCCCTGGAAGGCGAGCAGGCCTTGCTGGCCGGCGAAGTCGGCGGCGTCCTCACCATCCCGCACGACTTCGAGTGGCACCTTGAGCGCGGCGAGCAAACGACTCTCGGACTCTACGCGGATGCAAGCTACTTTCTCCTTTATCGACAGACGTTTTTAAACGTCAAACAGGCTGCGGCGACCCTCGCCTCCGGTGCCAAGGTCGCCCGGTTTCGGGCCGCCGGGGTGCCGCGCGAGCAAGCCGTCATCCGGCAGGCTCCGGCCGGGCTGGTGTTGCGCCAGCTCTTTAATCCCTGGGGCGGCTATTCCCATTATACCGTCCCCCCGGTCCTGCTCCTCGTCATGGAGCAGACGCTCCTCATGGGCGTCGGTTTCCTCGGGGTCACGCACCGCGCAACCGACCCGATCCAGGAAACGGCGGGCTCGCGACTGGCCACCCTCACGGGCAGGACCATGGCCTACCTGACGATCTATCTGGTCCATGCGATCTATTATTTCTTCTGTATTCCCAGGATCTACTCCTTCGTGCAGCGGGGGAGTCCGCTGGATATGTTCTGCTTCGCCCTGCCGTTTTTCCTGGCCACCATCTTTCTGGGCTTCGCCCTGGTGCCCGTCTACCGGTATCGGGAAATGCCCATAGAGTTGTTGCTCCCCTTGTCCCTTCCCTTCCTGTTTCTCTCAGGCTTTGCCTGGCCGCAGGAATGCATGCCCGCGGCGGTTCGCTGGCTGGCCCAGTTGGTGCCGACCACCCCAGCGATCACCGGTTTTTTACGCATCAGCAAGATGGGCGCGACCCTGACCGACGTATTCCCCGAATGGATCACGTTGTGGATTCTCACAGGAGGCTATGGGCTGTGCGCTTGGTACGCGTCCGCCAGGGCCCAGGGGATAACAGCCCGATGAACGCCACCGCCAAAGCCATCAAGGACGACATACCGGCAGGCTATGGACTCTCGCGGTTCCATCGGTTATCAGCGGCATGATGTTCGCGGCCACTCCGCAGCCGGTCTTGGCTGCCCTCCCCGCTGGCCGGAACGTCACCCCAAGAACAATCACCGCCCGGCCTGCTCCCTGCGTAACCTCTCCGTGCAAAAAGGGATTATCAACATAAAAGGATTGCAGCTTTGACCACCATATCTATTCGCGCCAAGTTATTGTTCTTGTTTTTTATAGCTGTCACCGCAGCGGTTGTGATTTATGCCGTTGGCGTTTACTCCTCGTATCGGCTGGCTTCAGCTGGCTCCCAGGAAGCCCAGCATATTATGCTTGCTGGGGAAAAGGCCAAAATCAAAACCGCCACCGATTCCCTCGCCGTTGCGTTGTCAAAGGGACTTGAAGGGATAACGCAACAAGACCAACAAGTCGGTTTCTTGCGGAAAGCTATTAAGGACATCTTTTTTGAAAATGACCGTTCTGGTTACTATTATATTTATTCCGGCACAGTAAATATCGCCCATCCAGTGAGCACCAACCTGCAAGGCAAGGATCTTGACAATGTTCAAGGCTCCGACGGCGTCTATTCCGTACGGGAGTTGGCCAAGGCCGCGGCAGCAGGCGGTGGCTTCGTACAGTTCCAATGGAAGAAACCGGGCCAGGGCGACAAGCCCAAAATCGGCTATGCCACGAGTATTCCCGGAACACCGTATTGGATCGGGACCGGTGTGTATATCGACAATATCGATACCGAAGCGGTTGCAATTGCCCGCCGCATACAAAACACAAGCAAGACCCTGAACATTGTCGAGGGTTCCATCTTTCTGGCGCTGTTCCTGCTGGTCTTTCTGCCGCTGAGCCTTTTCCTCTCCCGAAGCATCGTGAAACCCATCCAGGACACGACCGAAGCCGCCAAGAAAATTGCCGCCGGGGATCTCGATATCCAATTGCAGGCCCAGGGGACTGACGAAGCCAGCCTGTTGCAGCACTCGCTCAACACGATGGCCTTGGCGCTGAAAAAGAATCTGGCCGAACTTTCGCAAAAGCAAGAAGAAGCCCTGCACACGGCCACCGAAGCCAAGCAGGCCATGATTGAGGCACAGGGAGCCAAGGATCTTTCCGATAAAAAATCCCAGGATTTGCTTGCTGCCTCGGATCAGTTGGAAACGGTGGTCGAAATTTTGACCTCGGCTTCGGAGGAACTTTCTGCCCAGATCGAACAATCGAGTCGCGGGGCAGAGGAACAGGCCAACCGGATCGGCGCGACCGTGACCTCCATGGACGAAATGAACGCAACGGTCCTCGAAGTGGCCCAGAAAACCTCCAACGCGGCCCATTCGGCGGACGGGACCCGGTCCAAGGCCGAGGAAGGCGCGGCCATGGTCGCCCAGGCCGTGACCAGTATCGAGGGAATCTCCCGGCAATCCCATGACATCAAAAAGGATATGGGCACGTTGGGTGAGCAGGCGAAGGAGATCGGCCAGATTCTCAACGTCATTTCGGATATTGCCGACCAGACCAATCTGCTGGCGCTCAACGCGGCCATCGAAGCGGCCCGCGCCGGCGAGGCGGGACGCGGCTTCGCCGTAGTCGCCGACGAAGTGCGCAAGTTGGCGGAAAAGACCATGACCGCCACCAAGGAGGTCGGCCAAGCTATCCGCAGCATCCAGGACGGCACCCGGAAAAATATCGAAAACGTCGATCGTTCGGTCGCCATTATCGAGGAAACGACGGCATTGGCGAAAAAATCCGGCCTCGCCTTGCAGGAAATCGTGTCCATGGTCGATGCCACGACAGACGAAGTCCGCTCCATCGCCACGGCCACCGAACAACAGTCCTCCGCCAGCGAAGCCATCAACCGCAGCATCATGGATATCAACCAGATATCCTCGGAAACCTCCACCGCCATGCAGCAGTCTGCCCAGGCCGTGAACGAACTGGCCCAGCAGGCCCAGGTCCTCAAGACCCTGGTGCAAACCATGCAATGCGAAGGGAAATGTTCGGCGTAACGCCCTGATCTTCCGGTCGAATGCGCACTCAGGGAAAACCTGCGGCACAATCAGTTTGCGGTATGCCTCCGCCGGCCACGAGGCCTTTCGCCCTGCAAAGCCTCGGCACCACTTCAGGTGGTGCCGCTATCCGGTATTGACCCTTTGGGCGGGGGCTCCGATTCTCCCACCCAATCAACCAGCTCCGACGACTGCCGGCGCGCGATACGAAACTTGCGCGGCGACGTTTGGCGATACGAATCTCAACCATACTCTCATCTAGCTATAATAAATCACTATTTAGAAAAGCTCCGCGTCCGCCGCAGAGAAAAGAGGCCTTGGGTGACACGCTTGGAAGGCCGATGGCTCTCCTGTTCACCCCTCCCAGGGAAGAGGGCTGTTCGAAAATCGAACAATACTTTCCCCCTGAAATGGTCCAAGGTCGAACAGATTTGGCCGGTTTGGCTCAAAAAATGCGCGAGGAAGGGGCAAAATACCGTTGCGCGCCTCCTAATAGTGCCCCAAAGCCTCGTTTGGGAGTGAACGCGTGTGCGGCCTCGCCACTCGGGTCCAACCTCCCGAGGGCTGCCAAAAGGACGGGCTGACCGCGAATTCGGTCAGCAGGTGTGCCGGCGCCCCGGATGGAAGACCTTCCCGATATTCGTTAATATGCTGACAATCCCCTTCCGAGCTCGCTCGCCGAATGGAGTCCGGAATCTCTCTGTTGCGCGCTCCCGAGCGCAGCCCCCAAAAGTCCCGGGGGGTTGTTGCAGGGCAGCCTCGATTCTCGCCAAAGGTTGGTTATCCGCTGTATTTCTTCATTTTTTGAAACAACTGCGCGGGTCCTCAGTGCAAGACACATTTCATGAATCCTGTGGACGGCGTGAGTCTTGCAAAAACTTAAGTTTGAACGGTGTTATGTGGCCTGACTGTATGAGAGGCAGCGACGGGCAGGGAGCGCGTTAAAAAGGACGAACTCGTTCTGTTCCGGTAAAAAGTATTCCAAAAATTCCCTCCCGTACGAGACCTTCTCCGGCACTTTTCTTACAGTAAAAGGAGAAAAGACCATGAAGCCATTTTTTACGCAGACGACGCAAATTGGTGTTGTTGTGAAAGACCTCGATGCTACATTGGAAAAATACGTACAGAAGTATGGCATCGGGCCGTGGAAAGTATACACTTTCGACAACAAGAATGTCGACAAGCTCTACATCGGCCACGATTTGGTTGACTATAAAATGAAACTGGCCCTGTGCATGATCGGCAATACGATGTGGGAACTCATCCAGCCTATCAGCGACAATACGGACTACGTCCGGTTTTTGAAAGAACATGGGGAAGGCATCCACCATGTGGCCGTCAGCATGGAGAACACGGACGACTTCTTCGAATACTGCAAAAAATACGATTTGTATCCGATCCAGAGCGGCACCTGGAAGTGCGTCGGCGGCAATTTCCTCTACGACTATCGTGATACCCGCGAGGATCTGAAGGTTATCACTGAATTGCATGGGGTGGACGAGGGCCTTGAGTTGCCGGATCCGGACTATGTGTATCCGGCTGGTCCGATGCCCCGCCAGCCCGTGTTCACGGATGTGCTGCAAATCGGCATCATCTGCAAGGATCTGGAAAGCACCCTTAAGGCCTACACCGAAAAATACGGCATCGGCCCCTGGAATCGCTACCGCTTCGACAAGGATACCGTGGGCGACATGAAGCGTCTTGGCAAAAATGTGAATTACGCCATGGACTTAGCCCTGGGTCAGATCGGTAATGTGCAGTGGGAATTGATCCAACCCTTGGATGACAAGAGTGATTATGCCATTTTCCTCAAGGAACATGGCGAGGGCATCCACCATGTGGCGCTCGCAACGGCGGATAAGTACGGTGATGCCGTCAAGTTCTGCGAGAAAAATGGCATCGATCAGGTCCAGTACGGCTACTGGAACCACAACTTCCGCTATGATTACCGCGACACCCGCGATGACATGAAGTGCATCGTCGAACTGTACGGTGCGGACGAGGGCTTTGACTGGCCGAAGCCGCTGGCTGTGTACAAAGTGCCCGCAGCAGTTTAACGTTCCCTGCGAAACGAAAATGAGCTCCCGCGGCAAACCGTGGGGGCTCATTTTTTTTGGGTCACCCGCCTGTCCGTGACCGCGTCCGGCCTGGAACAGGACCGCCTCGCGATTCTCGAGAAGCCTTTCTTTGCCCCCAGCCTGAAATGCCCAGCGCCTTGAATCTTCACGGGACTCCAATAGGCGCGAGCCCGTTGGCCGCCGGAGGCATCAATTGTGACGCATTGTGCAGCCCAGGCCTCAAAGGACAGGGCCGCGGAGCATCCGCTCAAGCCCGGCCACGCCGCGGCGCAGGACCTCCATATCCGGCCCGAAGCTCAGCCTGATATGGTCCTTGTAGCAGGAGTGGGGACGCCGCCGGTCAGGGTTCACGTCGAAGAACACTCCCGGCACCACGATGACCTTTTCCGCCAGGGCCCGCTCGAAGAAAACCATGGCGTCGCGAAATTCCTCGGGCAGCCCTTTGAGGTTCGCCCAGACATAGAAGGCCCCCTCGGGCGCGGCTTCAATCACAAAGCCCAGCCGGGTGAGCTCCCGCAGCAGATAGTCGCGCTTGCGGCCGAACTCCGTCCGGATGGCCGCGATCTCCCGCTCGGCGACTTCCGGGGAAAGAAGCTCGATGGCCGCGCGTTGCAGGGGGTGATTCGCACCGCCGTCCAGAAAGGACCCGGCACTGGCCACAGCCTCGATCACCGCGCTCGGCCCGACGATCCAGCCGACCCGCCAGCCGGGATAGCGCCAATTCTTGGTCACGCCGTCGACCACCAGCACCGGGTCCCGGTCCACGTCTTCCACGAACGCGGCGGCCGAAACCCGTCGCTCCGGCCGGCCGTAAAGATAATGGGAGTAGAACTCGTCCATGATCAAGGCGCAGTCGTTGGCCCGGGAAAGCTCCACCCACTGCCGCAATTCCTCCCCCGCCACCAGTCGTCCCGTGGGATTGGACGGATTGGAGGTGAGCAGCGCCCCCAGGCCGCGACTGACGATTTCCCGCTCCAGGGCGGCCGGAGACATGCGGTAGCCGTTGGCCGGGTCCAGGAGGATGGGAATCGGGGTGAAGGAGCGGAAAACGGACAGCAGCTCTTCGTACGCCGTATAATCCGGAATGAAGTGGCCGAGGTTGATGTTGCCGAGGGCGGCGGCGATGCGGGTCAGGGCCGCCCTCCCCCCTGGCGCGATGCACACGTTGCGCCAGGTGTACTGGGAGCGTTTTCCCTGGCGGTGGAAGTGGTTGTAAAAATCCGCCACCTTGGCGCGCAGGTCCTGTCGGCCGGCCACCGGCGCGTATTCCTGGTCCCAGCAATCGCACGTCACGTGCTCGATGCGCCGGGGGGCATCGGCCAGCCCCGAGGTGGATGGCGCGCCCTGTCCGAGATTGGCCCAGTCCGGATGGTCCGGGGTGAAGCCGAGGGCCCGGGCGCGGTGCATGACATGGATGACGCCCGTGCGCGGCACGCTCCGGAAACCGGGAATCCGGCCGGCGTTGGTCACAACGGATCGGGTGGGCAACTGGTCCAGGGACGAAGGAAACTGGAGGTCGGCGGGCTGGGGCAAATACATGGAAGCATCTCCGTGCTGCGTGTTCTGCGAACGGACGACATCCCGGCCGGCGGTGCGAAAAGCGCACACAAGCAGGCAGGTCGGCGGGTGGTCGCGACTATATGGCCAAGGCCAACGAGTTGTTCCGGATCACGAGGATCAGCCGAGCTGGCGCGGTAACGCGCGGCCCGGCTATCCAGCAGCGGCTGCGGAGGCTACGAGGGCGTGCGCAGAAAGGCGGGAAAGGCAGGAAAGAGGAAACGGCAGGGGTGAACTCCCCAAGCCGTCGAGCCAGGCGCGTTCGGGATGCTGTCCGGAATCGCGCGGACTGGAGGGGCATGAAGGGGATGTGAACTTCATGCGGGGATAGTAGAGAGAGAGAGAGGAAAAGGTCAAGTGTCGCGCCGGAATTTGTCGCGCCGGAATTTGTCGCAGTGCCTGGAGAGGGCCCCGGTCCAAAACCAGGCCCCAGTCCGTTTCTTGCCCATGCCGCACCGGTCTCTCAAACGCCCGAGGACGACGGACGAGACAAACGGCCTGGCGCAGGCCGGGAAAATCGGACCTCCAGGCGCTTAATCAAGTGATTGCCCCCGCAATATTGTCCACGCCCATGTGGCCAAGCGCGACAATTTACAGAAAAAACATATAAAAACAGGGTGATACCGAAAAACTTGGTGGCATCCAACTTGCTTTTCATTGACGCAACGGGCGATCTCAGTGACTATCCGTAACAAAGGAAGGACTCCGGCATGAAGCAACGAATAAGAATTTTTGAAAATAAGCGCTCGTGTTCTTCTCAAAGATACCGTGACTGCGAAGATCGCCCGAGAAGAAAAAAAGCTCAGTTTTTTTCAATTCTAACAATTTTAATCGGCGGGTATTACCTCTACTGGGTTTCCATCGCCGTCAACATGAGCCACCCTATCGCAGCTTTCTTTTTTTTCTTCGCGGAAGTCGCTTGCTGGCTTCTCTTTATTTTTGCCACTGTAGGACTATGGAGCCTGCGTTATAAACCAGAAGAAGGAATCCCCGTTGCCGTAGCATACAGTGTTGATGTTTTTATACCAACCTACAGCGAACCGCTGCAATATCTGGAAATGACGTTGCGCGCCGCAAGCCGCATCGAATATGATGGCGAGATCGCCTGGTATATGCTAGATGATGCCGGCCGCTCCGACGTGGAGCATCTGGCAAAAAACTATGGTTTTCACTATTTATCTCGCCCCAAAAGTAAAATTCCAAATGAAAATGCAAAGGCTGGGAACCTCAATTTTGGGTTTCGCCAATCTCATGGCGACTGCATACTGGTTCTCGATGCCGACCAAGTCGCCCAGCCCAATATCCTCAAAAGCCTCATCGGGTATATGCGCTTCGAGACAGTTGCTTTTGTGCAGTCAAAACAAAGCTATCTTACGCAAGAGGGCGATCCGTTCTATAATAAGTCGCAGATATTTTATGAAATAGTGCAGCTTGGCATGGACAACAACGATACGGCGCTCTCCAGCGGTTCTGGAGTACTCTATAGGCGCGCGGCCCTCGAAAGTATCGGCGGTTTTGTGGAATGGAACATTGTCGAGGATTTAACGACCTCGTACGAGCTGCATGCCCACGGCTGGAAATCCTTCTACTTCCCGCACGCCCTCAGCCGCGGTTTGGCTCCGACCAACATCGGAGGGGTCTACCAGCAGCGAGGCCAATGGGCCCTCGACACGATGCGAATATTCATTTGGGACAATCCTTTTTTCAAAAAAGGATTGCGCTTTATTGCAAGGATGGAATACTCTACTGTTGCCTTATCGTATATTTGTTCTGCCTTCATTTTTCCTTTTTTCTATCTTGTGCCGATATGGAGTTATCTGACAGGCAAGACCATCCTTCTTCGCCCAGAACTCGAGTTCATCATTCTTCGTTCGGTCTATTTTTTGATCATGGTCGTGGCAACACGGTATCTTTGTTACGGGCAACAGCCAGGCAAGCAATTCCGCATGCTCGCTGGTCTCTTTCCCATTTATATGCGGGGTATCGTACGTGCCTTTTTCTATCCGAAGGGGAAAAAACCCGGATATTGTCCTAACAATTCAACGCTGAAATGCTCACTCTCGTTAAAAAAACAGCCGCCGTTGTTGGCTGTTTTTCCACAAATATGCATCCTCATTCTCAACTTGGGGCTGCCATTTGTTTCTCTTTTCGCCGAGTGGTGCGATCCGCGAGTCATTGCTGCCAATGTCCTCATTTCGGCTATAGCCATTTGGAGCATGTCTCAGGTGGTGTGGTCGGCACTGTTCCCGGGGAATTGGGACCCGGAGGAGGACCCTGAGCATGTCTACTCCCTCGACTAAATCCAGACGACGCACGGTGCTCCTGACCGGATTCGTCCTATTCTGGCTGGTTGTCGCCCTGTGGACGATCCATAAGACCAAGCCGGAATTCTGGATGGACGGTTATTCCTATTTCCGGCAAGCCCGGCAATTATCGGAAAAGGGCGATACGAACGAGGCGCTGGTCGCCATTGACAAGGCCCTGGGACGGGACGCCAACAATGCCGGCTATCTCGTCTTCAAGGGCTCCCTTGAGGAGAAGGCCGGCCACGCCGAAGATGCGGGCACGGCCTATCGCCGCGCGTTGGAAATCAACCCCGGCGATCCCGAAGCCGCGCTCGGGCTCGCCAAGCTCCTCCTGGCCGCGGGAAAGGATGCAGAAGCCGGCGACGTCCTCACCGTCATCCCGGCCGACAAGCTGGACAAGGCCCTGCTCGAACGACGCGCCGGGTTGCAGGCCCAGTACGGCAAACAGGCCGAAGCCCTGGCCGACTACGAACGCCTCTTGGCTGATGCACCGGATGACATCGGCTCTTTACGCGCCTTGGCCGCATCGGCCATGGCAGTGCAAGACTGGGCAAGGGCTGAAAAAGCGCTGACAAGACTTTTGCCTCTCGCCACCGACCCCAAATTCAAGGCCTGGAGCCGTGACCAGTTGGTCATCACGTTGCGTGCCGCACACAAGTTAAGCGCAGCCTACACCCTGCTCGAGGCCTCTCCAGATGCCGCCAATACCCTGATACGGGCGCAACTGGCCATGGAACTTAAAAAATTCGATCAGGCCAAGCCCCTTTTGGAGGAGGTCCTCCGGACCGACCCAGGGAACACGCAGGCCAAGAACCAGTTGGCCATCGCCCTGCGCGCCTTGGGCGAACCCGCCAAGGCGTATGCCCTGCTCACAAGTATTCCCGACGACACAAACCTGCTGGCCCGGGCCGAACTGGCTCTTGAGCTCGAAAAATTCACCGAGGCTGCCAATGCCTATGCGGCGTTGGCCAAGCAGTACCCGGACGACGTCGCGATTCAGGAACGGCTTGCCTATGCCCTCGACCGCGATGCCCAGACGCGACCAGCCCAGGCCTCCCTCCCTGCGGCAGCGGGTACGGCCGCCCTGTCCGCCCCACCGCAGCCGGAAGACGCCGCAGCCGAAAAGGAATACCGCCAGGCCCTGGCTTCCGGAAAAGCCTCCGAAGAAACCCGGATCCGTTACGCCTGGCTTCTCATGCGCGCCAAACGCTACGATCAAGTGCTGGAGACCCTCGGCGACCAGATCAAGGCCGATGCCCGGGAGGATGTCTTGGAACTCGCGGCGGATGCGGCCTTCTTGGCCGGGAAATACGACCGCGCCATCCCTCTTTTGACCGCCCGGGCCAAAAAAAACCCGGAAAACCCCACGATCTGGCGGAACCTCGCCGATGCGTACGATGTGCTCCAGCAACCGTCCCAGGCGGCCGCGGCCATGGAAAAGTATGTGGCCCTGGCCCCGAACGATGAGAGCGCCCAATTGAAGCTGGCCGGTCTTTTGCTGCGTGCGAAACAAACCGCCCAGGCGGAACGCATCTATCGCCAGTTCTTGGAAAAAGATCCCACCAATACCCAGGCCATGACCGACTTGGCGACGCTGTACGAATCCCGGCATCAGTTCAATGCCGCCATCGCCGTCCTGTCCAAAGGGCTGGGGAACGGACGCCAAGCCGAACCCGGGTTGCTCCTCCGGCTGGCGAGACTCTACGGATTTGCCAAGCATTATCCGGAGGCCATCGCAACCTACAATCGGTTGGTTGCTGTGCCCGGAATCACCCCCGCCATGCGCTCTGCGGCCGAACTCGGCCTGGCAGAAGCGTTTCTGGAAACCAACAACGCAGCCCAGGCGCAAAAGCATCTGCGCGCCCTCCGCGCGTGGGATGCACACGACCCCAAACTTCTTCTGCTCGCCGCACGCGCTTCCATGCTGGCTCAGGACCCGGCAAATACCGCCAAGGCGCTCGAAAATCTCTCCGCCCGGCGGAAGTTGCAACCGGTTGAAATGGAATGGCTGGCCGGACAATACCGGCTCCTTGGCCGCAAGGACAAATCCCTGGCCCTTTATGAAAAAGCCCTGGCCGCCGGCGCGTTGACGACGGTCCAGGGACTTGAGGCCCTCGGCGACCTTCGTTTTGACGCGGGCCAGTATAAAGGGGCGCTCAGTGCGTATGAACAGGCCGCCAAGGCAGGTGATTCCGCCAAACTTGCGCTCAAGCTCGCCCGCGCCGCGGACAAAAGTGGCAACAAATCCCTGGCCCGAAGCGCCTATGCGCGTTTTCTCTCCACGAACCCGGACAATCCGGAGTTGCTGCTGGAGATGGCCCGTTTCGCAATCAACACTGGCAACTATGCCCAGGCACTCTCCCTGTACGACAGGGTGGTTGCGGCGAAGGGTTCCAAGGGACTTCTGCTGGAGTTGGCGTTGGCCAATCTGGCCGCGCAGCGTTTCGGCACGGCCGAAAAATGGGCACGGCAAGCGGTGCAAGCCGGCGAAGGAGGCCCCAAGGCCTCTTTGGCCCTTGTCCAGGCCCTGCATCTGGAAGGCAAGACCGCCGAAGCGGATAAACTCCTGCAGAAGCACCGCCAGGAAATCATGGCCCAGCCCGATGGACGCCAGTGGCTTGGGTACGTGGATGTCGCCCGGAACCGGCAACTCCAGGCCTATGACCTCTTTACCGACCTGGCGAAAGAAAAGGGGCCAAATGAAGGCAAGATGTGGCTTTGGCGAGGCATCGCCGCGACCAGACGCGGCGATTACCGCAGTGCCCGCGAGAGCTTTGACAAGGCGAAACAGTTTGGAGTGACAGTGCCGCCGGTCGCTCCAGGACAATAGCAGGCGTGCCTTTTATGCGCCCTCTTCCGCATGGGACCGCTCTGCGGACACGACAAGGATTCCAGGTATGAGACTGCTCTCCAGACTGCTGCTGACGCTCGGGTTGTTGCCCCTGGCTGCCACCATCGCATGGGCTTCCGCCCTTCAGGAACAGGGCGAAATACATCCCTTTATCCCTCGGGAGGCTCCCCAGGCGGAGGCGGCTTCCTCACCCGTGGCGGCAACCGACGCCGAGGCGCTAAGCGCGGAAATCGCCAAGGCGGAAGCCGAGTTACAGAAAAGGATGCGGCCCTACGCAGGCGTATACGGCGCGGGATTTCACGATAGCAACGACATCACCGTCGTGCATGGCGGTGCCTTTGCCGGCAGCACTTTTTGGAACAACCTCAACGTCCGGGTCCAGGCCATGAGCGGCCAGCTGCACCAGGACGCCAAAGGTTCGCGCCATGAAAGCAACGTCTGGCGCACAGCGGCCTCCATTGGCTTCGTGGACCTGTTCCTCACACCGCGATTCGTCGTCTGGGGCAGCTTCGGCTACGAGAATTTTCAGCCGCAAAGCGCCGAATCCGCACTGTACCAGGACGGAAATGGCGGCATGTACCGCTGGCGCAGAACTTCGATGTACAGGGGATATGTCATCGGCGGCAAACTCGGGGCCAAATATATTTTCGATAACGAATCCGAAGCCGGTGCCGAAGGCAAACGGGAAAGTATGTGGGCCGAACACGACAAGTTCGACACACGGCTTTTCAACCGCATCGAAGACATGACAAAGATGGCGACCGACATGGCCATAAACAAGGCTCGGATATTCACCAACATTGTGACATTCCAGGAGCAGCAACTTCACCTTGAAAGCGGACTGGATTCCATGGAAGATGGTAATTTGCGAAAATGGGGATACACCCACTACCAGATTCCTGTTTTGTGGAGTCAAAACAAGCACTGGACAGTGCTCCGCCCGAACTTCTATATCGAGTCGTGTGAGGAAAACAAGCCTGGATATTTTTCTCCTGATTACCATATCACAACAGGGTTGATGCTCCATACGATACAGGACTTTGACTTTATCGAGATTGAAGCCGAGGTGAATCCTCAACTGCTGTGGACAAAAGACAGGACAAAAAAAGGCGATACCCGGGAAGGTATCCATGGACTCCTCAATATCGCCTATAAGTGCGACAACTTTCGAATTGGCGTTGGTGGATTCGCTTATGCCGATACGGACAAATACTGGCTCTACCGCGGCAATGTGTTTTTGAAGTATTCCTTTTAGGACGGACAATGCTCCGAATATACCGTGGTTTGGCAATGGCGGCACTGTCTTCCCTGCTCCTTTTGCTCGCTGGATGCCAAAAAACCAATGATGCGCCTTCCATCCAGACGTTTCTGGTCACGTCGTGGAAGACGTACAAGGAAGTTTTCATCCGGCCCGAAGGGTATGTTTGGGACCAGACGCGTCAGGAAGTCACCAGCGAGGGGCAATCCTACGCACTTCTCCGGGCGGCCTGGATGGGCGACCGGGAAACGTTCGACCGGGTTTTCGCCTGGACGGAAGGCCACCTCGCCCGCCCGGACGGGCTCTATGCCTGGCAATGGACCCCGATGGACGGCGGCCACATCGTCGACGCGAACACGGCAACCGATGCGGACCAAGATATCGCCTTCGCGCTCATCCTGGCGGGCCATGCCTTCCAAAAAACCACATACCGCGACCGGGCCAAGACGCTGCTTGCCGCCATCCGCCACGGGGAAGGGATCGGCGTCGACGGCGGCTGGGTTCCCTGCGCGGGAAACTGGGCCGTCGCCGACCGGATCATCAATTTTTCCTATTTTACTTTTTATGCCTATCCGCATTTCGCGCGCCTCGACCCCGAGGGGGATTGGCTTGGGGTGCGGGAGCGCTGCTACAATTTGCTGACACGTTTTCTGGCTCAAAAAGATGTCGTCTTGCCGGCGGATTTTGCGCAACTCACAACTTCCGGTGCCTTTGCACCGGTCGCCGGGCGGGGACGGCTTTCGGATGATTTTTCCTTCGACGCCATGCGGGTGTATTGGCGCGTCGCCATGGACTGCCTTTTGAACAACGACCCGCGCGCCTGTGCCGACCCGGCGCAGGTGCGTGCGATTGTGGATATCCTGGCGCGGGACGGCACGCTGTTCAGCCAGTATAATGTGTACGGCAAGAAAAAAAGTGAGATGACCTCGGTCAGTTTTTACGGAAGCATCCTGGCCGCCCTGAAGTTTCAATATCCACAGTTGGCAGGAAGTCTGGTCGCCAAGGAGCTCTCTCCCCTGGCCCTCACTGCAATTGGGAAGAATCCTTCTCGCTACTATGACAACAATTGGACGTGGTTTGGCTTAGCGGCTTGGTCCGGATTCCTCCCTGCCCTCCCGTGAACGCTTCCCAACGGAAGCTTTGCAACACAGGCACTGCACAACATTCACAACAGCAGTCAGCAGTGCCAAATCCGGGGTGATCCCCAGGATGCGGTGACGGCTGCGTCCCGTTACGGACCACGAAGTGCCCCTATTTTCCCGGGCCGTTGCGGTCGCCGCGCCCGCTGTTTTCTTCGAGACTGCTGCACAATTCGTTGAAATGGATGCCTCCGGCGGCCAAAGGGCTTCGCCCTTTGGAATCCCTTCATGATTTTGGTCGGTTGCAGTGCGCGCTTTTGAAGCCCGGCACGCCGTCAGGCAATTGCGCAGAGGTCTCAACCAAGATTTCTCCCGGCTCGCGGTGCTCCGGGCCGGTCGCCCCCGGTGAAAACATATTGACAGACTCGCCTAGACAGATACAAAGAACACACCAAGGCGAGTTTCAGACCATGGCAACCGCTGTAACGCTGCAAAAAGACATTCCTATCCCTTCAGGGGCGTTGCCGCTGACCGTTACAGCGCCTTGTCCCCCGCCATATCCCTGCACGACGCCACCTTCCTGGTCGCGCTTCTCCGAACAAAGCACCGTATTGCAGTCAGATAACCCGATATCGTCACCCGAAAGGTCCTGCTATGTCAAAAATGACAGTATCTGATGCCGCTCGCAGTTTGCCGCCCCATCCGTCTCGCCTCTTCGTGGAGGTGACCTCCCGGTGCAATCTGCGCTGCCCCATGTGCGTCAAGCAATCCGGTAGTCAACGCACGCCCGACGGCGACATGGCGCCCGAAATTTTCGAGGCCCTGGCCCCGACCTTCCCGAAGCTTGACGCCCTCATTTTAAACGGCATCGGGGAACCGCTCCTCCACCCCGGCCTGGAAACTTGCATCCGCAGCGCCAAGCAGGCCATGCCCGAAGGCAGTTGGGTCGGGTTCCAATCCAACGGCCATCTCCTCGACACGGCCCGGGGGAGATCCCTCCTTGAGGCCGGACTGGATCGGATCTTCCTGTCCGTGGACGCGACATCCCCGGAGCTCTTCCACACCGTCCGGGGCGGCGGCTCCCTGGGGCATGTCGAGCGGGCGCTCCTGGCCCTGGAGACGGCCCAAAAGGACCTTCCGGGAGCGCACCTGGAGGTCGGGGCGGAATTCGTGCTCATGCGCGACAACATGACCGAATTGCCGGCCCTGGTGACCTGGCTGGCGGCGCGCGGCGTGAGCCGGCTCATCGTTTCCCACATCCTGCCCTTCGGGCCGGCCATGGCGGACCAGCCCGTTTTCGGCATCAATACGGAATCGGCGGAGCTGTTCTACAAGGAGTGGTCCGACCGGGCGCAACAAACCGGCCTCGACCTCAGCCAATACTTCGAGGTGCTTTGGAAATACCGCAAGAGCCCTGAGGAACTCCGCCTCGTCGCCTTTGTCAACGCCATGGCCGCCAAGGCCCGCCAAGATGATATCCCCTTCCACATCGGCAACATCCTCGCCGGCGAGGACCTCAGCCGTGCCGAAGCCGTGTTGCACGAAGCCGAGTCCGTGGCCCACGATGTTGGACTGCGGCTCGTGTTGCCGGCGCTACGGCCCATCAACGACCGCGCCTGCTTCGGGGTGCGCCACGGCGGGATGTTCGTCACCTGGGACGGCAAGGTGGCGCCTTGCCATTTCCTGTGGCGCAATTTCAGCTGCCACCTCTATGGCCGGAAAAAAGAGGTCCTGCACCGGTTTTTCGGCGACCTGCACCAGGACGCGGCGCTGGATATCTGGAACAGCCCGGCCTACGCGGCCTTCCGGGCGGATGTCCTGGACCACCGGTATCCCCACTGTCCGAGCTGCAACGTTTACCCCTGCGAGGATATCGATTCGATCGATTTCGAATACGATTGCTACGGCGAGCCCGTGCCCTGCGGCGACTGCCTGTGGAGCATGGGCCTGTTGCAGTGCATGGGCCAGGAGGACGAGGCCGACGAGCTGAAAAACCACACCCCCCTCCCCGGCCTCGCCGTGGCACCCAAGGCCTGCCCACACCGTTAGATGGCGCATGCCGGGCAGGGAATCGGCTTTTCCCAACCGGCCAGGCCGGCGCATAAAAAAAGGGCGCGACAACTGTCGCGCCCTTTGCATTGCATAAGAAACCGCCCGTGCGGCTATTTGCCGCCCTTGGTGGCCGGCAGCGGGGTCTTGGCCCCGGCGCCCAGGATGGACTCGTTGACCATCACCACCTTGGCCGACTGCTGCACCGCCTGAATATACGCCTTGAACAGATCAGTCTGCTTGGACTGGGTCAAGGTCGCGACCCACCGATCCTTTTCCTTGTCCCACAGAGAGGCCTCGGCCGGCATGCGCTTGTCGAGGGAGGCCAGGACATAGCCGCCGGTCACGCTGAAGGCCGACTTGAACCAGCCCGGGTCCTTGGTCTCGAAGGCCGTCTGGACCAGCAGCGGCGCCATGCCGAGCCCCGGAATGAAGCCCTGGCGGGTGAAGGGCTGGGACGTGGCGATCTTGTCCTTGTAGGTCGCGAGGACCTTGTTGAGGCCGTCCGCGGTCTCCATGGTCTTGGCCGTTTCCTCGGCCTTGGCCCGGGCGAGCTTCAGGGCGCCGTCGGCCACGAGGCGATCCTTGATCACGCTCTTGACCGCGTCCAGGGGCTCGAAACCGGCCGGCTTGACCTCCGTCACCCGGGCCAGCAGAAAGCCGTCCTGGGTGGACAGGGGCGTATCGGAGGTCTCGCCCTTTTTCATCTTGAACAGCACGCCCAGCGCCTGGTCGGACAAGCCGAGCTCGGCCGGGGAATTGTCCTTGGCGAAAAGCGCCGAACTCTTGAGCGTCAGGCCCTCGGCCGTAGCCGCCTTGGCCAGGTCCTCACCCGTGCTGATCTTGTCCTGCACGGCGTCCAGAGCCTTGGTGAGCCGGTCCGAAGCCCGCAGCTCGGCCAGTTCGCCCCGGATGTCGTCCTTGACCTCGGCCAGGGGCGTTTCACCGGCCGCCTTGCGTTCGCCGGCCTGGATCACGTGCAAGCCCAGGGCCGTGCGCACCACGCCGCTCACCTCGTTGGGCTTGAGCGCGAAGGCCGCGTCCTCGAACGGCCCGAACTCCTTGGGCAGGCTGCCCTTGGGCAACCAGGCCCAATCCTCGCTCAGCACGCCGCTCTTGTTGTCCGGCGTCTTCGGAGCCAGGGAGGCGAAATCCGCGCCGCCGCGCAGCTTGTCGGCGATCTCCTTGAGCTTGGCCGTGGCGCCGTCCACAGCTTCCTGGGGCGCGTCCTGGGGCAGCAGAATCAGGAAATGGCGCACCCGGACCTGTTCGGGGCGGGCGTACTTTTTCTGATTGGCGGCATAGGCGGCCTCGATGTCGGCCTCGGACACCGCATCGGGCTTGGCCAGGGCCTTGGGCGTGAACTCCACGTAGTCGATCTTCACCTGGACCGGGGTGGCGAACTCGTCCTTTTTGGCATCGTAGTAGCTGGCGATCTCGGCGTCAGTCGGGCTGACATCCTTGGCAAAGTCCTCGGTCTTGAACGGGATGTAGCGGATGACCGCCTGTTCGCGCATGAAGTCGAAAATGGTGCGGGCCTCGGCATCGGTGACCGTGCCCGGCAGGCTGATGAACGCGGCCAGCTTCTCCATGAGCAGATTCTGGCGGAAATCGGCCTCGAACTCACCCGGGGTCACGCCGTTGGCCGAGAGGATGTTCTCGTAGCGCTTGGAGTCGAACTGCTTGGACTCGTTCTGGAAGGCCGGGATTTTGGCGATCTCGGCCCGCAGCTCGTCGGTGCCCACGCTGATGCCGAGCTTGGCGGCCTGCTTTTCCAGCAACTTGGTGGTCACCATGTTGCTGAAGACCTGCTGGCGAAAGCCGCCTTCCTCCAGTTCCTTGTCCGTGATGTTGGGATTTTTGTTTTTCACCAGGCGCAGATTCTCCTGGTAGGCCTTCTCATAGTCCTTGATCAGCACCGGCTCGTCATCCACGGTGGCCAGCACCGAGGCCTTGTCACCCCGGAAGCTGCCCACGCCCCAGAAGACGAAGACGATGATGATCAGACCGAAAACGATCTTGATGCCCCAGGATTGGGCATACTTCCGCATGGGATCGAGCATGGTTTCTCCTCGGCGGACGGGCATTGCCGTCCGCGTGGCGTTCACAAAAAGGCGGCCTGGCGCCGGAGACGGTCACGCGTTGCGCGCAGGCCGCCTCCGTCTTTCCTTCCGCCCTGCCCTGGGCCGGAAACACCACGTTTCCGGCCCAGGGCGCCCGCGACAGGACCCGGGCGTTACCGGGCCCGACGCACCTGATTGAGCAGGCCGCCGGCCCGGATGATCTCCAGTTCCTTGGCGGTCAGGTCGTTGGTGACCAGCACGGTCGCACCGCCGTCCACGGTCATGGCCACGGGCTTGCCCGGTTCGAGGGCCGTGGTGTCCAGGGCCAGGCTGGCCCCGACCGGGATGCGGTCGTAATCGGCCTTGTCGACCAGAAGCAACGGCAGGATGCCGAAATTGACCAGATTGGCCCGGTGGATGCGGGCCAGGGACTTGGCCACCACCGCCACCACGCCAAGATAGCGCGGTCCCAGGGCGGCATGTTCCCGGCTCGACCCCTGGCCGTAGTTCTCGCCGCCGAGGATGATGCCCTTGCCGAGCTTTTTGATGCGGGCCACGAAGTCCGCGTCCACCCGGCTGAAGATGTACTCACTGATGGCCGGGATGTTGGAGCGCAGGGCCGTGATCTGGGCCCCGGCCGGCAGGATGTGGTCGGTGGTGATGTCGTCGCCGACCTTGAGGGCCACGGGCGCCTCGATGGCGGCCGGCAGCTCGGTAAAAGGCGGCAGGGGCGCGATGTTGGGCCCACGGCGGATTTCCACGGCCGCCCCGTCGGCCGGCGGCACCAGGAACAGGCTGCGGATGTTCGGGGCATTGTCCGGCAGTTCGGCCTTGGCCGGGGCCTCGCCCCAGGTGGCCGGATCGGTGAAGGCGCCGCGCAGGGCGGTGACGGCCGCGGTCTGGGGGCTGACCAGATAGACCTGGCCGTCCTGGGTGCCGGAACGGCCCTCGAAATTGCGGTTGAAGGTCCGGGCGCTCACGCCGGCCGAGACCGGCGAACCGCCCATGCCGATGCACGGTCCGCAGGCGCATTCCAGGACGCGCGCTCCGGCGTCGAGCAGCGGATCGATGAGCCCTTCGGCGGCCAGCATCTTGAGCACCTGCTTGGAGCCCGGAGCGATGAGCAGGTCCGTGGTCGGATCGATGCGCTTGCCGGCCAGAATGGCGGCCACGGCCTTGAGGTCGGCATACGACGAGTTGGTGCAGGAGCCGATGCAGACCTGATCGACCTTGAGGCCGTCCAGGTCGGCGATGCGCTTCATGCGGTCGGGCATGTGGGGCGCGGCGGCCAGCGGTTCAAGGGCGGACAGGTCGATGTCCACCACTTCGTCGTAGGCGGCATCGGCATCGGCCACGAGCTCCACGAAATCCCCGGGCCGGCCCATGGCGGTCAAAAACGCCTTGGTCGCGGCATCGCTCGGGAAAATCGAAGTGGTGGCGCCGAGTTCGGCCCCCATGTTGGTGATGACGGCCCGTTCGGGCACGGACAAGGTGGCCACGCCCGGTCCGGCGTATTCCATGACCTTGCCGACGCCGCCCTTGACCGTGAGCAGCCCGAGCAGATGCAAAATCACGTCCTTGGCCGTGGCCCAGCCGGTGAGCTTGCCGGTCAGGTTGACCTTGACCACCTTGGGCATGGCAATGACGTACGGCTCGCCGGCCATGGCCAAGGCCACGGACAGGCCGCCGGCCCCCATGGCCATGGCGCCGACACCGCCGGCCGTGGGCGTGTGGGAGTCGGAACCGATCAGCGTCACGCCGGGCTTGGCGAAATTTTCCAGATGCAGCTGGTGGCAGATGCCAGTGCCCGGGGGCGAAAACGTGATGCCGAACTTGGCGGCCACGGTGCGCAGGTAGGCGTGGTCGTCGGGATTGCGAAAGCCCATCTGCAGGGTGTTGTGATCAACGTAGCTGACCGAAAGATCGGTCCGCACCCGGGGCAGCCCAATGGCCTCGAACTGGAGATAGGCCATGGTGCCGGTGGCGTCCTGGGTGAGCGTCTGGTCGATGCGCAACGCGATCTCGGCGCCGGGGGTGGACATATCGCCGGAGACGAGGTGGGCCTTGATGATCTTCTGGGTCACATTCAGAGACATGGGAGGGATCCTTTTCTTGTTGTCGGAAAGGGGGAAAATGTCCGGCCTGCATGCCTCCCCCGGCGACCGAAGTCAAGAGCCGGGCCGCTTCGGGCATGGCCGTACGGTGCCAGGAAACCGCCGAAAAAGCATCAAACCCTCCCCCTTGACGGAAACCATCGTGGAGCGCAGACAAGGAACAGTCCACGCAAAAGGAGAGCGTCCATGGATTTTGCCGATATCCTCACGTCCCGCCGGTCCGTCAACTTTTTCGATCCGGATCGGGATGTGCCCGAAGCCCTGCTCAACACCCTGTTGACCACGGCCGCCCGTTCGCCCTCGGGCTTCAACCTCCAGCCCTGGAAAGTGGCAGTGCTGCGCGACCAGGAGCAAAAAGCCAAGCTGCGCCCCCTGGCCTGGGACCAGCCCAAGGTGACCGAAGCGCCGGTGGTGCTCATGTTCCTGGCCGACACCGAGGCCTGGAAGGAAAATACGCCGGCCTTTGACCGCCAGTTCGACTACATGGTGTCCATCGGTCGCTTCACGGCCGGGCAGAAGCCGAACTTCGCCCAGACGACCTATGGCATCTACGGCCAGACCCCGGAACAGTCCCTGGCCTTTGCCGTGAAAAACACGGCCTTTTACGCCATGACCTTCATGTACGCCGCCGCCGACCTGGGGCTGCGCACCCATCCCATGGACGGCTTCGACCACGATGCGGTGCGGACCGCTTTCGCCATCCCGGAGCGCTACTGGATTCCGCTGCTGCTGGCCGTGGGCTACCTGAAACCCGGCGTCACCGTCACCCCGCCCAAATGGCGGTTCACCCCCGAAGAATTTCTCTATCCTCTGCCGCGCTGACGCGGTCCGGAGACACCCCATGCGCCGTCATCATCTTCTTGCCCTTGCCCTGCTGGCTTTTGTCTGCGTACTGCCCCTGTCGGCCCTGGCCGAGGAAGCCGGCCCCCCCGTGGACGGCAAAACCCTGGACCCGGCCCATACCGCGGCCACGTTCCGGATTCGCCACATCGTCGGCACCATCGCCGGCCGTTGCAACACGGTCTCGGGCAGCATCGACATCCCGGCCAAGGCCCCGGCCAAAGGCCATGTGCAGCTCACCCTGGCCACGGACAGCGTGGATACGGGCGTGGCCGCCCGGGACAAGCACCTGCGCACGCCGGACTTCTTCGACGCGGCCACCTTTCCGCAAATGACCTTCACCAGCACGGCCATCACCCCGGCCGGCAAGGGCGTCTACCGGGTGACGGGCCGGCTCACCATCAAGGACGTGACCAAGACCGTGACCATCCCGGTGCGCTATACCGGCACCAAGGCCCATCCCGCGATGCCCTGCGTGGACGTGTCCGGCTATGAGGCGTCGCTTACCCTCAACCGGCTGGATTACCATGTGGGAACCGGCAAATTTTTCAAGATGGGCATGGTCGGAGATATGGTGGAGATCCGCCTCTCGGGCGAAGTGCTCGCGCCCCGCCCCGGCTGCGTCAAGCCGGCGCAGTAAGAGAGGGGGGAAGGGAAGAACGCCTCCGGCGGCCAGGAGGGGCCGAGGGCCCCTCCTGGACCACCCCTTACGGGGCAGCGGGAAGGCGAGGGTTGTTTTTCTTCTGTTTGTGCGCGCAAAATTTTACAGTTGAAAAGGGCTGTTCCGGTCGGAGAGGCGGCCAGGAGAGGCGCGCCTCTCCTGGCCGCCGGAGACGTCTCCCCCCTGCCCTCTCTCCCCCTTACATCAACAATCGGACGCGCTGGCGGCGGGTGATTTCCATTTCGGTTTCCAGGGCCAATTTTTCCTGCTTGGCCGCGAAAATCTCCTGGGCGTAATACACGCCGGCCTTGATATCCTCGGCGGCCATGAGTTCGCGCACGCGCTTGACCACGGCATCCCGTTGTTCGGTCAAGGCCGCGAGCTTGGCCGCAAGTTCCTCGGCTTGGCGTTCGATATCGGTAGAGGCATCGGTCGTCGGCGTCATGCGTCCTCCACGACGAGGGTCTTGATGTTGGCGAATTCGAGCAGGCCGAACCGGGACAATTCCCGACCGTAGCCCGAGCGTTTGACACCGCCGAAGGGCAGCCGGAAATCCGAGCGCAGGACGGTATTGACCGCCACCATGCCGGCCTCGATACGCCGGGCCAGGGCTTGGCCCCGGGCGGTATCGGCCGTCCACAGGCTCGCGCCTAGACCGTACTGGGTGGCGTTGGCCAGGGCGATGGCCTCTTCCACATCGGCCGCCTCGACCACGGCCGCCACCGGGCCGAACAGTTCCTCGTCAAAGGCCGGCATGCCGGGCCGCACGTCGGCAAGGAGCGTCGGCGCGTAGAAAAAGCCCGGTCCGGGCAGGCGGTGGCCGCCGATGACGCACCGGGCGCCGCGTTCCACGGACTGGCGCACCTGCCGGTCCAGATTTTCGAGCAGATCCTCCCGGGCCAGGGGGCCGACCGTGGTCTCCGGGTCCAGAGGGTCGCCGGGCCGGTGGGCGGCCAGCAGCCCGGCCAGCCGGTCCACGAACCCGGCATAGAGCGGGCGTTCGACGATGGCACGCTTGGCCGCGATGCAGGCCTGGCCGCAGGCCCGCATGCGCGCGGACTCGGCTGCCAGGCAGCAATTGTCGAGGACCGCGTCGGCCAGAACGATGAACGGGTCCGAGCCGCCGAGTTCCATGACCGCCTTTTTGACCTGGCCTCCGGCCAAGGCCCCGACCACGGCCCCGGCGGCCGGCGAGCCGGTGAGCGTCACCCCGCGCACGGCCGGATGGGCCACGGCCTCGGGCACCACAGCTTCGGGCAGACGCAATACGGTCAGCGCCCCTTGGGGAAACCCGGCCTCGACAAAGACTGCCTCCAGGGCAGCCGCGCAGCCGGCCACATTGGGCGCTGGCTTGAGCGCCACCACGTTGCCCACGGCCAAAAGCGGCGCCGCCGCCCGGCACACCTGCCAATAGGGAAAATTCCAGGGCATGACGGCCAGGATCACGCCGAGCGGCTCGAAGGTCACCAGACGTCGGCCGGTTTCGGCCGGCACCAGCTCGTCGGCCAGCCATTTGGGCGCCATCTTGGCGTAAAACCGGCAAACTCGGGCGCACCGCCGGACCTCGGCCTGGGATTCGGCCAACCGCTTGCCCATTTCCCGGGTGGCCAGATCGGCCAGGCGGTCCACCCGGGTCTCCAGCAAATCGGCCAGGCGGCGCAGGCAGTCCAGACGCTCGGCCAGGGGCGTGTCGCGCCAGTCGCGATAGGTCGCCTGGGCGGCATCGAGCAGGCGATGGCAATCGGCCGCATCGTGGGCGGGATAGCTGGCGAGGGTCTGGCCGGTGGCCGGATTGATACTGACGAACATCGTTTTTCCGAAAGAGGAAGCGGAGGCGGACCCGTGAAGGCCGCGCCGCAAGGGGTCTGGTTTCATGGGGTTGAGGGCTTCGAGCGAGGGGCTCGTTATCGGGGGCGCCGATCGCGTCCCGACCCCGTGGCGACACGGGCTTTCGGCATATCCTTTTTACCCGGTCAAGCCAAGACCGGCGTCGCCGATCGGGCACCGGGCCGCGTCCCAACAAAAAAAGGGGGCGCCGTGGCGCCCCCTTGGGAACAGAAGGGAAAGCGGATACCTACTTCAGGGCATCGCCGGAAGCAGCACCCTGCATCTTGATCTCGACCTTCTCGGTGAGACCTTCGTAGTACTCGCGCAGGATGGCGAGGACTTCTTCGCGGCCGAAGTGATCCGGGATCTCCCCGCCTTCGGACAGCATCTTGCGCAGCTTGGTGCCGGACAGGATGACGCGGTCTTCCTTGGTGTGCGGGCAGGTGCGCAGGGAAGCCATGCCGTCGCACTTGTAGCAGTAGAAGGTCCAGTCGATTTTGAGCGGCTGGCACAGCAGGGCCTGACCCGGCTTGGGGGACTTGCCGTCGGCGTAGGGGATCTTGTCGAAGATCTCCTGAGCCTCGAACATGCCGTAGAAGTCGCCGACGCCGGCGTGGTCACGGCCGATGATCATCTTGTTGACGCCGTAGTTCTGGCGGAAGGTGGCGTGCAGCAGACCTTCGCGGGGACCGGCGTAACGCATGTCGAGGGGATAGCCGCCCTGGACCACGTTCTTTTCCACGAAGTAGTGCTTGACCAGGGTGTCGATGCACTTCACGCGGACGTCAGCCGGGATGTCGCCGGGCTTCAGGTTGCCGATCAGGGAGTGGATGATGACGCCGTCGCAAACTTCGATGGCGATCTTGCACAGGTACTCGTGGGAGCGGTGCATGGGGTTACGCAGCTGCAGAGCGGCGACGTTGGCCCAACCACGCTCGTCGAAGATGGCGCGGGTCTCGGCCGGGCGCAGGTACACGCCCTTGTACTTGGTCGGGTATTCGCCCTCGGACAGGACGTTGACCGAACCGGCCAGGCAGATGGGCTTGCGAGCCATGACCATCTTGACGCCCGGGTGGTCCTCAAGAGCGACCTTCCAGAACTTGTCGTCAGCGGAATCGTCGCCATGGCCCTTGTAGACCATCTCGGATTCCCACTTCTTGTCAGCCTCGGTCAGCTCGAACTTCTCGGTGACCTTCATGGTGGCGTAGACCTCGCCCCCGCGCTCCAGGGAGATCTCATCGCCTTCCTTGATACCAGCGGCGTCTTCCGGGGTCACCGCCAGCATGACGGGAACCGGCCAGAAGGTGCCATCGGCCAGGGTCATCTTCTCGACGACGCTCTTCCAATCGGCCTTGGTCATGAAACCGTCCAAGGGAGAGAAACCGCCGATGCCGATCATGATCAGATCGCCCTTTTCCTGAGCGGTGATCTCGACCTTCTTGAGGCCAGCGGCCTTTTTGAGCTCGGCTTCCTTGGCAGTGCCCTCGAGCAGGCGAATGACCAGGCCTTTGCCTCCATGCGGCGGAACCAATTTGGACATGTAGCGCCTCCTTACCGGTGATTTGTTAGAGTTTCCGCGTAGTCCTGGGTGACTGGATGTTGACCGGAGCCAGTCTTCCCCATAAGTGCGCAAGGTATACACCAGGGCCGGGGGAATACCAAGTGAAAAATGTATCAAACTCCACGAAAATGTCGGCACCCCTCAAATCGCCCCGAACCCCTCGCCCGCATTGACCTCGCCTGCGCCTTCCATTATGTGGCATGCCACCCTGACCGGCGTTTCGCCAAAGGTTCCCCCACGCATGGATACGTCCCGCATTAGAAATTTCAGCATCATTGCCCACATCGACCACGGGAAGTCAACCCTGGCCGACCGCATTCTCGAACTGACCGGGGTCATCAGCCCCCGGGAAATGCGCGAGCAGTACCTTGACCGCATGGATCTGGAGCGCGAGCGCGGCATCACCATCAAGGCCCAGACCGTGCGCATTCCTTATAAGGCCACCGACGGCCGGGACTACGTCCTCAACCTGATCGACACCCCGGGCCACGTGGACTTCTCCTACGAGGTGTCCCGCAGCCTGGCCGCCTGCGAAGGCGCCCTGCTCGTGGTCGACGCGACCCAAGGCGTGGAGGCCCAGACGCTGGCCAACGTGTTTCTGGCCCTGGACAACGATCTGGAGATTATCCCGGTCCTCAACAAGATCGACCTGCCGAGCGCCGATCCCGAAGGGGTCAAGGCCGAGATCGAGGAGGCCATCGGGCTGTCCTGCACCGACGCCGTGGCCGTGTCGGCCAAGACCGGGGCCAACGTGGACAAGGTCCTGGACCAGATCATCGCCAAGATCCCGCCCCCGCGCGGCGAGGCCAAGGCCCCGTTGCGGGCGCTCATCGTCGACTCCTGGTACGACTCCTACCAGGGTGTGGTCGTGATGTTCCGGGTCATGGAAGGCACCATCGCCCTGGGCGACCGCATCCGGATGATGTCCACCGGAGCCGAGTTCGAGGTGACGCGCCTGGGCGCCTTTTCCCCAGGGCCGGTCGATTTCAACACCTTCGGCCCGGGCGAGGCCGGCTTTTTGTGCGCGAGCATCAAGACCCTCACCGACGCCAAGGTCGGCGACACCGTGACCCTGGTAGCGGATCCGGCCACGACGCCCCTGCCCGGGTTCAAGGAAGTCAAACCCATGGTCTTTTGCGGCCTCTACCCAGTGGACGCCGCCGAATACGAAGTGCTCAAGACCGCCCTGGAAAAGCTGCGCCTCAACGACGCCGCCTTCACCTACGAACCCGAGACCTCCCAGGCCCTGGGCTTCGGTTTCCGGTGCGGATTCCTCGGCCTGCTCCACATGGAGATCATCCAGGAACGCCTGGAACGGGAATTCGGGGCCAACCTCATCGCCACCGCCCCCTCGGTCATTTATAAGGTAGAGACCACCTCGGGAGAGACGCTTTCCATCGACAACCCGAGCAAGCTGCCCAAGCCCCAGGAGATCGCCGCCCTGTACGAGCCCTACGCGCGCCTCGAAATCCACGCCCCCAACGAATACGTGGGTGGGGTGTTCAAGCTGTGCGAGGAAAAGCGCGGCATCCAGAAGGACGTGCGCTACCTGACCGCGACCCGTGTCATCATCACCTATGAACTGCCGTTCGCCGAAATCGTCTACGATTTCTTCGACCGGCTCAAATCCGCCACGCGCGGCTATGCCTCCCTGGACTATGAGATCACCGATTACCGCGCCTCGGACCTGGTCAAGCTCGACATCATGATCAACGGCGATCCGGTGGACGCCCTGGCCGTCATCGTGCACCGCGAAAACGCCTATCCCTACGGTCGGGCGCTGGCCCTCAAGCTCAAGCGCACCATCCCGCGCCAGCTCTTCGAGGTCATCATCCAGGCCGCCATCGGCACCAAGATCATCGCCCGGGAACGCAACGCGCCCATGGGGAAAAACGTCACCGCCAAATGCTACGGCGGCGACATCACCCGCAAACGCAAACTTCTGGAAAAACAGAAGGAAGGCAAAAAGCGGATGAAACGCATGGGCAATGTGGAACTGCCTCAGGAAGCTTTTCTGGCCGCGCTCAAGGCCGGCGACGAATAACCGCCGCCCCGACACGTCCGCGTCTCTCCCCACAACACCAACAAGGAACCTCGCCCATGAATCCGAGATGGCAAAAAGTGCTGCTGGAATACATCGAAGCCCTGGCCGTCGCCCTGGTTTTGGCCTTCGTCATCCGGACCTTCGTTGTCCAGGCCTTCAAGATTCCCTCGGGCTCCATGCTCGACACCCTGCTCATCGGCGATCACCTGCTTGTCAACAAGTTCCTCTACGGCACCCATATTCCCTTCACCGACAAGGTCGTCCTGCCCCTGGCCGACCCGCAGCACGGCGACATCATCGTGTTCGAATACCCCGAGGACACGACCAAGGACTTCATCAAGCGCGTCATCGGCGTGCCCGGCGACGTCATCGAGATCAAGGACAAGGCCGTCTTCCGCAACGGCCAGAAGCTCGACGAGCCCTACATCAAGCACACGAGCCCGGCCATCCAGCCGCGCCGCGACAACTTCGGCCCGGTCACCGTGCCGCCGGACAAGTATTTCGTCATGGGCGACAACCGCGACGAATCCTACGACTCGCGCTTCTGGGGCTTCGTGGACCGCGAAAAGATTCGCGGCAAGGCCTGGATCATCTACTGGTCCTGGGACGGCCCGGCCGATATCCGCTTCAGCCGCATCGGCCACGTCGTGCGATAACGGGCGGGGGGAGGACGCCTCCGGCGGCCAGGAGGGGTGTCACACCCCTTCCTGGACCACCGCAAAAAAACCGGTCGGAAGCGCCTGCTTCCGGCCGGTTTTTGCGTTCCAAGACCAGACCGCACCATCTCCCGTGTCCCCCGTCCGCTCGCGAAAGACACCGGGGAAAGTTTTTTGGGGAAAAAGGGCGCGGGGAGAAAACCCCGGACCAAGCCGCCCGCAGCAACAGAAGGCAGGGGCCTTCCCCGCCTATCCGCCTCCTTGCCTACACCGTGGCACAGTCCGTCGGATCGCCGTGGAGCTTGTCCAGGGCGTGGGGGATGGCGGGCAGGACCGCGGCCAGGTTTTCCCGTACGGCCTTGGGTGACCCGGGCAGGTTGACGATGATGGCCGGGCCGAGCGTACCGGCCACGGCCCGGGAAATCACGGCATGGGGCGTCTTGGCCAGGGACGCGGCCAGCATGGCCGCCTCGAACCCGGGCAGGCGCCGCTCGATCACGGCCAGGGTGGCTTCGGGCGTGGTGTCGCGCGGCCCGAGGCCCGTGCCGCCGGTGGTGACGATCAGGTCGTAGCCCTGGGTCAGGGCGAGATCGGTCAGCAGCGCCCGCAGCCTGGCCGGATCGTCGGGGATGATATGACCCGCGACGAGGCAGGGGGCCAGGGCCTCGGCGCTGGCCGTGGCAATGGCCGGGCCGGCCACGTCGGTACGCAGGCCCTGACTGCCCTTGTCGCTCAAGGTGATCCAGGCCACGGCCGGACCGACCTTGGCCGCCTCGAAAGCGATCTGCCCGGCCGGCAAGCTCCCGGCCGACACGACCCGGGTCACAAGGACCGGCTCGGCCGGGGATTCGCCTTCGCCCGGCCGGGAGCCGACGGCGATCACCTGGAGCGCGCAGGCCCCCAGGGCCGGCGTCAGCACCGTGCCCACGGACAGATGCGGCAAACGGCCCGAAGCCGATTCCAGGCAAAGGGCGTATTCCGGAGCCGGCCCGGCAACCAGGATGATCCGCGCGCCCTGAACCAAAGTCAGGGACGTCTGGGCGGTCAGGACAAGGGGTGCGCTCATGACAGGGATCCTCTTTACTACGCTTGCGGTTTAGCGGGAATTGGGTCAAGATGCAGGGATAATACGTCTGGCAGTGCTGCGGATCAAGGGAGGCGAAGGCGGATGAAAGGCATTATTCTGGCAGGGGGCTCCGGCACACGACTGTATCCCATCACACGCGTGGTGAGCAAACAGCTTTTGCCTGTCTACGACAAGCCCATGATCTATTATCCCTTGTCCGTCCTCATGCTCGCCGGTATCCGTGACATTCTTATTATTTCCACGCCGACCGACCTCCCCAGGTTCCAGGAAATGCTCGGCGACGGCACACAGTTCGGCATGCGGTTTTCCTATAAGGTGCAACCACGCCCCGAGGGCTTGGCCCAAGCCTTTTTGATCGGCGAGGACTTCATCGGCAACGACAGTGTCTGCCTGGTCCTCGGCGACAACATTTTCTATGGCCAGGGATTGGCCCACGTCCTCCAGCGCGCGGCCACCCTCACCCAGGGTGGGGTCATCTTCGGCTACAAGGTCCGTGATCCCGAGCGTTACGGCGTGGTGGAATTCGACGCACAAAAACGCGCCATCAGCATCGAGGAAAAGCCGACCCGGCCCAAGTCCAAGTACGCCGTGACCGGACTGTACTTCTACGACAACGAGGTCGTGTCCGTGGCCCGGAGCCTGAAGCCCTCGGCCCGGGGCGAGCTCGAAATCACCGACCTCAACAACGTCTATCTCCGCCAGGGCCGGCTCACGGTGGAATTTCTGGGCCGAGGCTATGCCTGGCTCGACACCGGCACCCATGAATCCCTGCTCCAAGCCGCCAGTTTCGTGCAGGTCATCCAGGAACGTCAGGGCGTGCCCGTGGCCTGCCTCGAAGAAATCGCCTTCCGCATGGGCTACATCGACGCCGCCCAGGTCGAAGTCCTGGCCGCGGACATGCTCAAAAATGGCTACGGCCGCTACCTCATGGAAATAATCCGCGAAGCCTGAACCCGGTCTTCCCCAAAAAAAGCCGCCCGAAGGCGGCTTTTTCCTTTCGAAACGTCCCGGGTGTCCCGACCTGCCCCAATCCGGCAGGCCAGAACCGTCCCGGACAAGCCCGGGTCGCCCTAGTGGTGGTCTTCCTTGAGAAACTGGCGAATACGCCAGAAGGCGGCCGTGACGATGATGGCCATGTAAATATAAATGGCCGTGACGCCGAAGAAGCCTTGTTCGGTGGAATGGCCCATGTTGGTGACGAGTTCGGATACGACGCTCATAGCCTTCTTCTCCTTCGGGTCGTGGTCGTGAATTTCCGAACGACTGTATTCCCTCCCAGGTGCACGGTCAAGGCCCGTCTGACAAAACGGCTGATCCTGGCCGAAAGCAATCGAGAATCCCGCCTGAAGCCCTTCCGTTTTTCCGCCAGCCGGTTTATGAAGCTTGCATGGGGTGATGCCGTGTTTGCAGGGAGCAGCCAGTCAGGCCCGAACCAGGGAGGGGCCGTGACCAAGCCTGTGCTGTTTGGGATGGGCACGGCCTGTCTTGTCATTTTGCTGTTGTTCCTGGCCGGCGACTGGTACCGACAGCACGTCTGGCTCCTGTGGACGCCTCGGGAACTCTGGCTTTTTTACCTCGTCATGTTCCTGATCGCCATTGTCCCGGGAGGCCTGGTCGGGCTGCTCGTGGACCGGCAGTTACGCCTGGACGCACTGCTCGCGGACCAAACCGCCGAAATCGCCGCCACCCGTTGCGATCTGGCCCAGACCAACCGCAACCTGCGCGCCTTGATCGCCGTCAACCATGAATTGATCCGGGCCACGGACGAATCCAGCCTGTTCCAACGCATTTGCCAGGTCCTGGCGGACCAGGCCGGATACGGCGTGGTCTGGGTGGCCATGATCGAACCAGGGGTGGACAAACGGGTGCGGGTAGCCGCCCGGGCCGGAGAGCAGGCCCATTTTCTGGAAGCGCTCGACGTGCACTACGACGATTCGCCCCGGGGGCAAGGTCCCACTGGCTCGGCCATCCGCGAAAACCGCGTGGTGGTGGTGCACAATTCGAAAATGCAGGCTGTCCACCGGAACTGGCCGGACAGACCGGTCGGCCTGGACTGGATCGCTTCGGCCGTGGCCTTGCCCTTGCGGCTCGGTGAGCGGGTGGTGGGCGCCTTGACCATGTACGAACCCAGTGCCCGGGACTATGATCAGGAAGAACTGACCCTGCTCACCCAACTGGCCGACGACGTCTCCTATGGCCTGCGTTTTCTGCGCATCGGCGAGGAGCGGGGGCGGACCGGCCATTTGTTGCGCCAGGCCCTGCACGTCAGCGCGGCCATGACCCGGACCTCCCGGGCCCTGGTGGCCGGCACCGCCGACATCCCGGCCATGGCCCGGACCACCTTGCACCAGGCCATGGCCCTGACCGAAAGCCCCTGGGGCGGCGTGGCCCGCATCGTCAGCCGTACCGGCCACCTCGACTGGGTGACGCCGACCGAACACACGAAGACCTCCCTGTTGAACGACAACGAAGGCGGCGGACTCTACCCGGATGATAGCGGCCGTTATGGCGGTCCTTGGGCGGACGTCCTCAACGACGGCACGAGCCTTTGCCGCAACGCGCCCCTTTCCCTGGAGGGCTCCTGCCCCGATCCGGAAACCCACCTGCTCGCCCGGCAAGTGCTGGCCGTCCCCCCGCGCGACCAGGACGGACACGTGTCCGGTCTGCTCTTTCTGGCCGACGGCGAACGCCCCTACCGCGAACGCGATGTCCGGGCCGTGCAGCGCCTGGCCGTGCTGCTCGACATGGGTATCGCCCGACGCCGGGTCGAGGAGGAACTCGTCCTGGCCCGGCGCCGGGCCGAGGCGGCCAGCGAAGCCAAGACCCAGTTCCTGGCCAACATCAGTCAGGAACTGCGCACGCCGATCAACGGCATCCTGGGCATGGCCCAGCTGGCCCTGCTCGAAAGTACAAGCGAGCGCGAGACCGAATACTGGCGCACGGTGCGCGAATCCACCGACCGGCTCGTGGAAATCGTCGACAACCTGCTCGAACTGGCCAATGTGGAGACCGGCTCCCTGTCGCCCGTGCTGCGGGAATTTTCCCTGCGCCGCATCATGGACTCGTTGCGCGGCGCCTATTCCATCCGGGCCGGGCTGGCCGGTCTGCCCCTGGAAGTCACCATCGATCCCGGCATCCCCGACCGGCTGCTTGGCGATCCCTTCCGCCTGCGCCAGATCCTGTCCAACCTCATCGATAACGCCATCCGGTTCACGCCGACCGGTTCGGTGACGGTCCGGGTCCTGTCCCACGACCCCGCGTCCACGCCGCGCCGGGTGTTCGTGGGCAAGGATTTCCAGGGGTTGTGCCTCGCCTTCACCGTGACCGACACGGGCATCGGCATTCCCCACGACCGGCAGGCGGCCATTTTCGAGAGCTTCACCCTGGGCGAGGACTACCTGACCAAGCGTTTCGGCGGCACGGGCATGGGGCTGACCATTGCCCGGCGCCTGGCCGAGCTGCTCGGCGGCAGCATCTGGGTGGAGAGCAAGCCCGGATTCGGCAGCACGTTTTCCCTCACCGTGCCGCTGTGGCCCGGCGAGCAGGCAGAACCCAGCCGGGAAGAACCGGCCGGTCCGGTGGTCTTGGCGCCGCTGCGCATCCTGGTGGTGGAAGACGAGGCCGTCAACCGGCTGGCTTTGGCCCGAGGCCTGCACAAGCTCGGCCATACGGTGATCGAGGCCGGCAACGGCGAGGAAGCCTTGCGGCAACTGGCCAAGGAGCAAGTCGACGTGGTGGTAATGGACATCCAGATGCCGGTCATGGACGGGTTGACCGCCGTGGGGTTCATCCGGGCCGGCGAGGTGCCGGGCACGGACCGGCGGTTGCCGGTGGTGGCGCTGACGGCCTATGCCCTGGAAGGCGATCGCAAGCGCTTCCTGGACGCCGGCATGGACGAATTCGTGACCAAGCCCTGCGACATGGACCAGCTTCTGCGCGCCGTGGGCAATGTGGTCGGCGCCCGAGCCGCCGCCTAGTTCTCCCTCCCCTTTTCCCGACCAAGATCCTCTTCGACGTACCGCGCGATGGCCTCGAGCAAGGCCGGGCGCGGATAGCTGTTTTTGCTGATTACGGCCGTCAGCAAAGACGGCTTTTTCGAAAACGGCATGGCCACGGCCAGATGGTCGGCATTGGGATAGCCAAGCAGGGTCCCGCCGGGAATGATCGCGTCGGCGGCCATGACCAGCCCGTCGTTGAGGGCATCGGTCTTGGCCAGGATGTCGTAAAACGGTCGCAGGATGGCCGAGGTCTCCTCGCGGGAAGCAAACGCGGCCAGGGAATAGTAGCGTACCCGGGCCGGAAGCTTGTGCTCGGCCAAAAAGCGCAGCCGGTTCAATCGCTTGAGGCTGTCCAGCGCCTCGGTGCCCTCGCCCGGCGGGCACGAGGACAGCGGCAGCGATTCGGCGAACCGGAGCAGGCCGTCGGAAAACGTCTCGGCCAGGGGCGAGCCGTCGATGGCCCCGGCCACACTCACCACCGCCGCGGTCCGGGCCGCCAGATCGGGAGAGGCGACCAGGGCCTCCAACACGTCCACCGCGCCCTTGGAATGGGTCACGAAGACGATGGTGTCGTTTTCGGGCAGTTTGGCCACCACCTCGTGGATGCTGGCGGCGTTCCGGGCACTGCCCAAGCGGCCGCCCGTGCGCACGAGGGTCGTGGCGTAGCCGTAGCGTTCCACATCGGGCCGGGCGTCGTCGAACAGAAGCGAGGACTCGGACACGCATTCGGCGAGCAGGCCCGGCACGAGCACGAGCCGAATGCCGGCCGTGGAGACGCCAAGGGGCACGGGTCGGCCGGTCGGCCCGGGCTCGCCAGCCAGGCGCCACAGGATGCCATCACCATCGGTTGGACGATTGCCGGGCAACAACGCGCCGTGATCGGCCATGACGGCGGTCATGATCTCCCGGAACCGTCCCCGATCGTCGCGGATACCGGCCTGTGCGGCCGGGACCAGCACCGCAGGCGGCATGGCGTGGGCAAGCTGCGTCACGGGACGCCTGGCGCATCCCGGAAGCACCCCGGCCACAAGCAGGAAGCCGCCCAACGCCCACACGGGAAGCCCCCTTGTGGCAAGCGGAAAGCACATCGTCACCTCACCCTTGGGCGTCCGCCGGCCGTCGCCCCGAAGCCTTCGCGCCCCGGGAGCGCAAGGGGCGGGGCCCCTTGCCCGTCGGGACGACCTGTCCGATCCAGTCCGCCAACGCCCCTAGGCCGCCGTGAGCAGCACCGGCCCGCCATGGGTGACGACGATGCTGTGCTCGTAATGGGCGGACAGGCTGCGATCGCAGGTGCGCACGGTCCATTTGTCCGACAGCACCCGGACCCGCCCGCTGCCCATGGCGATGATGGGCTCGATGGTGATGACCAGGCCATGGGTGAGCTTGGTCCGGCAGCGCCGCTCGAAGTAGTTGGGCACGCAGGGTTCCTCATGGATGCTGCGCCCCACGCCGTGGCCGCACAATTCCTTGATGACGCTGAAGCCGCACTGCTTGGTTTCGCGTTCCACGGCCCGGCCGATGTCGCTGAGAGGGTTGCCGACCCGGGCCGCCTTGAGGCCCTGGCGAAAGGCGCTCTCGGCGCACCGGGCCAGGGCCTCGGCCTGGGGCGTGACCGTGCCCACCCGCACGGTCACGGCCGCGTCGGCCACGAAGCCGTCCTTTTCCGCCGTGACATCGCATTTGACCAGATCGCCGGCGACGAGCTTGCGGTCGCCGGGAATACCGTGGACCGCCTCGTCGTTGACGCTGATGCAGGCCGTGCCCGGAAAGCCGTAGACCTTGGGCGGGGAGGAGATGGCGCCGTGCTGTTGCAAAACGTCGGCGCAGACGGCGTCCAGTTCGGCCGTGGTCATGCCCGGACAGGCGGCCTCAGCCATGGCGTCAAGGCTCAAGCGCACGATCTTGCCGATGGCGCGCAGGTTGTCGAGTTCTTCTTGGGATTGGACCGTCATGGTCTGCCTCTTTTGTTGTACTTTGTTATGCGGTCCCGGCCGCCAGGCTCACACCAGGCGCTGCCGGTCGAGATTACGCAGGTTGACCGCCTCGGCCAGATGCTCGACGCGCAGGTCGTCGTCGCCGTCCAGATCGGCGATGGTGCGGGCGATGCGCAGAATCCGGGTATGGGCCCGGGCCGAAAGCCCCAGCCGCCGGACCGCGCCCTCCAAAAAAGCGTGGCCCTCGGCCGAGACGGCGCAAAATTGGGAAAGAGCCCGGCCGCTCAGCCGGCTGTTGACCGAAAACGGCCAGCCGGCATAGCGCGCCTCCTGGCGGGCGCGAGCAGCCAGAACCCGGGAACGCATGACCGCCGAGGTCACGGGCGAGGCGTCGGCCTTGAGGTCCTTGTAGGGCACGGCCGGCACCTCCACCTGCAAATCGATGCGGTCGAGCAGCGGCCCCGAAAGCCGGGACCGGTAGCGCCGCACCTCGGCCTCGCCGCAGGTACAGGCATGGCGCTCGTCGCCGAGATAGCCGCACGGGTGCGGGGCGCCTACTTTTGACCACTGAAAAGCAAGCGATTTTTGAAGTCTATCCAGCATTTATGCTGGGAGTCTAGGAGTCGCTATGCCTCAAGTCAACATTCACGAATCCCAAAGACAAGAACGCCCCGTGCTTGCGACACAGGGCGATTCTCGCGGCTTGCCTTTCAGGACTTGGTTTGATCGGATCATAGCCCATTCCCCGGCCCAGATCAACAAGGGGGGTGCAGGAATATGAGCCCCCAACCCCAGCACGCCTACGACACGGCCGACCGCGACGTAGCCGACATCAAGGCCGCCATCGACTACGCTGGATTCTATTCTGGCGAGCTTCCCGAGTTAACGGGCCAAGGTGACGAGCTTCATTGCAACTGCCCTATCTGCGCTGAGACTGGTGGACACTTCTATGTAAATGTAAAGAATGGCCTATACCATTGTCATAAGTGTGAAGCATCTGGAGACGCCTTCACATACTTGATGGAAGTAGAGGAAATATCCTTTCAAGAAGCAAAGAAGCTCTTGGTTGATTGTGTCACTATTCAGAAAGGTTTTGATCTTGATGGGCGTCCACGGAAACTTGAAGACACGCCAACCATAGAAGAGAACATTAAAGCGCGATATCACTACACAAGCGAAATGGGAAAGCGTCTTTTCGATGTGATTAGATTCGAGAAGATCGGCTTCAAAAAGACGTTCCGGCAATGGCAATGGAACGATACGACGAAAAGCTACATTAAGAATCTGAATGGTGCCCGTCTAGTTCCCTACCGCTTGCCGGAAGTACTTCGCGCCGAGACGGTCTATCTCGTCGAAGGCGAGAAGGACGTCGAATCTTTGAGGGAACGGGACGCGTCCCTTGCGCTTACTGAGGTAGGCAAGCTGCTATTTGCTTATTCTTGTAATCCAATGGGCGCGGGGAAATGGCGGGATGATTACAACCGGCACTTTGCCGGCAAGCATGTCGTGATCCTTCCGGACAACGACAAGCCGGGCCGGGACCATGCCCAGAAGGTGGCCAAAGCCCTGCGTGGTGTCGCCGCTTCAGTGAAGGTGCTTACGCTCCCGGGCCTGCCCGAGAAGGGAGACGTGTCCGATTGGATCGAGGCAGGCGGGACGCTTGGCAAGCTGGCTCAACTGGCGAAAGAGGCCCCGGTCTGGACACCAGGGACGACACCAGACGGGAAGAACCCTGCCGCCGGCATCGTCTCCGCGTCGGACCTCCTGCGCATGGACATCCCGGAACTACGATGGGCTGTCCCCGGCTTCCTGCCGGAAGGCCTGACCGTCTTGGCCGGCAATCCCAAGGTGAAGAAATCCTGGCTTGCCCTCGGGGCCATGCTTGCCATTGGTGCCGGCCAGCCCGTGCTCGGCAAGTTCGAGACCACACCCGCCAAGTGCCTGTACCTGGCCCTTGAGGACTCGAAGCGACGGCTTCAAGACCGTATCCATAAGATAGTCGATCCCCAGCCGGACCTTGCCGCCGGCCTGGACAACATGCTTGCCGTCACGGAATGGCCCACCATGGACGAGGGAGGCCTGGAAGCCCTCGACGCCTATGCCGAGGCCAATCCCGACTTGAAGCTCATCGTCGTGGACACGCTGGTCAAGATGCGCCCCAAGACACGGCCCAAAGGATTCAACGCCTATGAGGTTGACTCCATACACCTGGGGCAGATCAAGTCACTTGCCGACCGTCGCCACCTGGGAGTGATGGTCATCACTCATCTTAATAAGTCCAAGACCACGGACAAGGGCGATCCCTTCGACCGGATCACAGGGAGCAACGGTATCTTCGGCGTGGCAGACACGGCCATGCTGTTGGTTGGAGAACGTGGGGCCAAGTCGGCAGAGTTGAAGCTGACCGGCCGCGACGTCGAAGGGCAGGACTATGCCCTCGATTGGTCCGACTTCATTTGCTCGTGGCAGATTACGGGCAAGGCTATCGAGGTGAAGCTGACCGGGGAACGCCAGGACATCCTGGACGTGCTGACCGAGGAGGATAGGCCGCTCAAGCCCTCGGACGTGGCCAAGCTCCTGGGGAAAAAGGCCAACAGTATCACGGCAACTATGCGTAGAATGGTGAAAAACGGCGACATCGTAAACGCTGGATATGGCCTCTACACAATCAACAAAACAGAGTCAGAGTAGTCATAGTGGTAAGAGTAGTCATAGCTGTCAGAGTTGTCAGAGTTCGGGAAGTCTGACTTTCAGGCTCTGTCACTCTGACAGGGGGGTGTCAGAGTTTTTGAGCGGCAAAAGCAAGGAATTTAGGCATGTTGGCGGGAAGTATGACTGCTCTGACAGCTATTACAGGAAAAGCGCAATGAGTGACGACCCAAGGTATCGCACTTCCAGGTGGACCAAGCTCCGGGCCGCGATCCTGCGCCGCGATCCCCTGTGCCGCTACTGCGCTGCCAGGGGCAGGGCCGAGGCCGCGACCACGGTCGATCATATCGTGCCCGTGGCCAGGGGCGGGGCCTTCTGGTCCCAGGACAACCTCGCGCCCGCCTGCCTGAGCTGCAACAGCTCCAAGGCAGACCAGCCGCTGGACGAGTGGATGGCCCAGGGATGCGACCTGGGCGGCTATGGCGGGTTCTGGGACCAGAAAATTCAAACAGGCTTTTCCGCCCCAGACCGAGTGCGCCCATCATTACACACGAACTTTGAAATCCAAGGGAGGTGACGGCGATGCCGAAGCGAATCGACATCCCCAGGGGGAAGCAGCCGTGCCGCCCCCTCAGCAAGGGGCCACGGCACTTGAAGGGCGAGGCCAGGAAGAAGTGGAACGAGCTTCTGGACGTTCTGGCCCCCGAGGTCTGCACCATACGCCAGTTCGACGTCATAACGCAATACTGCGAGGCGTGGGCGACCTACCGGCAGGCCGTGGAGGCCCTGGAGCACGAGCCCATGGTGGTATTGAACGCCAAGACAGGAGCGCAGCAGCCGAGCGCCTGGGCAAAGATCAGGATCGAGACCACGAAGACCTTGTTCTCGCTGGGGCTCAAGCTGGGTCTCATCCCCAACGGCCGCGACATCCCGGCCACGGACACGACGCCGCCGGCCTCGAAGTTCGGGGAGTTGATTCGATGAGATCGGAGAAGGACACGTGTCCTCATCCGATCCAGGGTAGGCCGGGCCGCAATTTTGATGGGGACACGTGTCCCCAGGTTCCCCTTGCCGACGAAGTTCTTGCCTTCGCCAGCCGCTTGACCGTCACGTCTGGCCGGAAAGCGGGTGCCCCGATGATCGTGCTTCCTCATATCGAGGCAGCGATCCGGGGCACGCTTGCGCCCGGCAAACGGACGGCCTGCGTTTCCTGGCCCAGGAAGCAATCAAAAAGCACTGGTTTTGCCGCCGTCCTCATCCTGGCCGGGCTGGTCGGCCCTCTTGCGGTCCCTCGCGGCCAGTTGGCCACGGCGTCGGCGTCACGCGAACAGGCGTCTTTAATTTATGATGAGGTAGCCGCTTTTTTGGCATCTGAGCCGGAGCTTTACCAGCTTGTCAACATGTCGGCAAGTAGGAAAACCATCACGTCCCTGACGAACGGCTCCACGTTCAAAGCTCTGTCCGCTGATGCAACAACAGCCCATGGCCTGGGTCTTGATTTGTTCATCATGGACGAAGCGGCCCAGCAGCGAAATTCCGAGCTTTGGGACGTTCTCTTTACGTCCCAGTCGGCCAGGGCGAACCCCCGCGCCATTGCCATTGGTACGAGATCACAGGACCCCAAGCACTTCTTTTCGGAAATGATCGAGTACGGGCAGCGAGTGAACGCTGGTGAGATCGAGGACGCTTCCTTCTTCTGCCACGTCCTGGCCGCGCCCGATGACGCGGATTGGCAAGACGAAAAAGTATGGCGCGCCGTCAACCCCTGCCTTGATGCTGGTGTCCAGGACATAGAGTCCCTGCGCGAACTGGCGACCCAGGCCAAGCGCATCCCGAGCAAGGAAAACGTGTTTCGTGCCTTGCACCTCAACCAAGCGGTTGACGCTGACGGACGCTTTATTTCCTCCGAAGACTGGAAAGCCTGCGCCGGGCCCGTGGACATTAAAGACGGTGAAACGTGTTACGGCGGCCTCGACCTGGGCAGCACTCAAGACCTTACGTCTTTGGCCCTGTACTTTCCGCGCACCGGCTCCGTCTTGTCCTATTGTTGGTTGCCTGCCGAGCCTTCTTTATTTGAACGCGAGAAGCAGGACAAGGCCCCCTATCCCGTCTGGAGACAGCAAGGCTTTATCGAGACGTTCCCTGGCCGTTCTACTGACCGCTTGGCCGTTGCCGTTAAATTGGCGGAACTGTGTGCCCGCTTCGACGTTCAAGGCATCGCCTTTGACCGTTGGGGAATCTCTGTCCTCGAAAAACTGATGCAGGACAACGGCATTAAAGCGCCGCTGGTTCCTCATGGCCAGGGCTATAAGGACTTCTCCCCCGCCGTAGATGCTTTTGAAACGGAAGTCATCGAGCATCGTCTACGCCACGGCAACAACCCCGTCCTTACCTGGGCCGTTGGCAACGTAAAGCTCTCTGTTGATCCGGCCGGAAACCGCAAATTCGACAAAGCCAAAGCATCGCAGCGCATTGACCCGGCTGTAGCGTTGGCCATGGCCGTGGGTTTGGCAGCAAGACAGCCCGTCAAGGGGCCGTCTAAATATACTACTGGTGGCTTTTTTACACTGTAACTGGAGATCGAAATGAAAGAAGTAAGATCGTTTCAACTTGGGGAAGTCCAAGAGACAGGAGAACGCACCATTGCCGCGTCCCTGTCCAGCGAGTTCCCGGTCCAGCGGTCCAAGGGGAAAGAGGTGCTGGTCCATGACCCCGGTGCCGTGGACCTGACCCGCGCCCCCCTGCCGCTCATCGTAGGCCATGACCCCAGCGAGTTGCCCGTGGGCATCGTGGAGGGCCTGCGCGTCGAGGGCGGCCGGCTCCGTGGCTCCCTGCGGTTCGGGAAAAGCTCCCGAGCCCAGGAGGTCTTCGCGGACGTCAAGGCGGGAATCCTGCGGAACCTCAGTGTCGGATACCTCGTACAGGCCACCGAGCGCGGCCAGGGCGACAGCTACCGCGTGACCCGCTGGCAGCCCTACGAAGCGTCGCTTGTGGCCTGTCCGGCTGACCCCTCCGTGGGCATTGGCCGTTCCATGAACCTCAACCCCGAAAAGGAAACCAAGATGGATAAGAACGATCTTTTGAAGGCCCAGAAGCGGGCCATGGAAGAACTGGAAACTCTTGCCACCAGCGGCAGCGATGCCGAGGCCATGGCCGCCAAGCGCACCGAACTGGAAGACCTGGATACGCGGCTGGCCGTCCTTGACGACTTGGCCAAACGCCGCGACCCCATCGACAAGGTTCCGGGCATCGCTGGCCCGGCCGCCGCGCCTGCCCCCCGTGACGGTGAAGTCCGTGTCCTCGCTCCTGGCGACAAGCTGTCCGACGTCTGCCGCCGCGACCTTGTGGACGGCATCAACCCCCAAGACCTGTCCCTCGGTCGCGTCCTTCGCGGCCTTGTGACCGGCGAATGGTCGGGCGCCGAAGCCGAAAAACGCGCTGTGATGGCCGAGGGCACTTCCTCGCTGGGTGGCGTGCTCATCCCCGCCCCCATGGCGGCCCAAGTGATCGACATGGCCCGAAACACGGCCATCGTCTTCCGCGCCGGGGCCAGCACCGTGCCGATGACTGCGAACACGCTCAAGCTGTGCCGGGTCACTGGTGATATGTCCGCTTCCTGGCGCGAGGAAAACGCGGCCATCACGGCTTCCGAGATGAGCTTCGACAGCCTCAGCTTCGAGGCCAAAGCCCTGGCCGCGATTTGCACCATTTCCATCGAACTGTTGGAGGATGCCGGCAACGTCAATGGCCTCATCGAAAATTCCATCGCCCAGGCCCTGGCCTTGGAATTGGACCGCGCCGCCATGTTTGGCTCCGGTGTCGCTCCCGAGCCCCTGGGCTTGAATGGCGTGACCGGAATCCAGACCATCTCCATGGGGGACAACGGCGCGGCCCTGACCGGCTACGCTCCCTTCACCCTGGCCGCTCAGAAGCTCTACGAGAAGAACGCGGTGCCGGGCAGCTTCGTCTACTCGCCGCGCACTTGGGCCGCCCTGGAAGGTCTGGTGGACACGACCGGCCAGCCCCTCGCCGCGCCGGCTTCCTTCGCCTCCGCGTCCAAGCTCGTGAGCAATCAGATTCCGAATACCCTGACCCAGGGGACCAGCAGCAACGCTTCGAGCGTCTTCTGTGGCGCGTGGTCGAATTTGATGGTTGGCATGAGGACTTCCCTGACCCTGGAAGCCTCCCGGGTGGCTGGTGCCGACGCTTTCAGCAAAATGCAGGTCATGGTCAGGGCGTACTTGCGCGCCGACGTCCAGGTGGCCCGGCCTGAGCACTTCGTGAAGATTGTCGGCGTCATCCCGGCCTAAACTGAAACAAGCTGTTCCGCTCCCCCGTTCGGGAAAATTTTCCCGAACGGGGTCAAAATGACTCCGAGTGTGCAAATTTGCACACTCGGGGCACAGGAGAACATCATGGGTTTTTTCGACTTTTTCCGCCCTAAAAAGCGTTCCTTCGATACCCTGTCTGAGTTTGGGCTTGGCTTGCCCACGGCCACGGGCCAGACCGTCACGGTAGACGGGTCCATGGCTTTGCCAGCGGTCTACGTGTGCGTCAGGGTCTTGGCCGAAAGCATCGGCAGTATGCCCTTGCACCTCTACCGCCGGGCCGACAACGGCGACCGCGAACAAGCCACGGACCATCCACTTCATAAAATCTTCAGATTCAGCCCAAACAGCTACATGACTTCCTTGGAGTGCCGCGAGTTCCTGACCGCCTGTGTGGCGATGAGGGGCAACGCCTACGCTTATATCAACCGGCACGACGGTGTTGTGGCTGGCGTCTGGCCCCTGCATCCTGCCCGGGTGCAAGTCGTCGTGGACGGCACGACGATCACATACCGCTATTCCGATGAAAAGGGCCACACGTTCTTGTACAGCCAAGATGAAGTCTTGCACTTGAAAGGCTTGTCTACTGATGGAATCATGGGCCTGTCCCCTATCTCGACGTTACGCGAAACCATTGGTGCGGCCCAGGCGCTTGAGCAGTACAGCAATAAATTCTTTGCCAATGCTGCCCGGCCCTCTGGTGTCTTGACCCATCCTGAGCGTCTTACGCCAGACGCTGGGCAACGGCTTCGGGAACAATGGGACGCGCTTTATAGCGGCTCCGAGAACCGGGGCAAGACTATTGTTTTGGAAGAAGGCATGACATGGCAGGCGATTGGCCTTACCAATGAAGACGCGCAAATGTTGGAGTCGCGCAAGTTCAACCTTGAAGACATCCTCCGGGCCTACCGTATTCCGCCCCATATCGCGGGCCACCTGGACAAGATGAGTTATAACAACATCGCGGAACTTGGGTCAGAGTTCCTGAATCTCACTTTGTCGCCGTGGCTCCGTCGCATTGAAGAAAGACTCGACGTCCAGTTGCTTACAGAAGGCGAACGGGAAAGCGGGTACTATTTCGAGCACGACGCTTCGGGATTGCTCAAGGGCGGGGTCAAGGAAAGGTACGAGTCCTACGAGATCGGCCTTCGAGCGGGGTTCCTGGATCGGAATGAGGTCAGGCAATGGGAGAACCTGCCGGCGATGCCGGTGCAAGCCCCCGAGGTTGATCATGTCGGAACCGATTAGCCTTTCCCAGGCCAAGCTCTATTGCCGGGTGGACCACGACCTTGAGGACGATTTGATCGAGGCCATGATCCAGGCCGCCAGGGAGGCGGCCGAAGCCCGGTGCCGCCGGGGAATGACGGTAGAGGACTGGCCCGACGGCTATCCTGAGCAGGCACGGGTATGGATGCTCAAGCAGATTTCCACGATGCACGAGAACCGCGAAATCTACTCAGAAACTAAGTTATTTCGGCTAGATCACGTGGACAGGCTTCTTGATCCCTACGTGGTGCCGGCGGTTGTTTGAAAAAATATGCCAGGGGTTGGTTGAAGGTATAGAAGAACTTTGTTATTGTTCGATCCGGGCTGGCGAGATGTCGGCCCGTTTCTCGGACCTTACTAAAAAACATTGACCTTCTGGGGTGATCGATATGAATCCTAAAGAACCGCGATACACAAGGGGCGATTTGTCCAATGCAGTGACAAACCTTCGCCCTGATATGCTTGGAATGTGGATTCGTCGTGGGGTTCTTGACGTGAAGGACGCCGCCCCAGGAAAGGGAGTCCATCGCTTTTTCAGCTTCTCCGAGGCGTTAGTCATAGACATCATGGCTTTTCTGACACTCAAGGACATAAGTTCATCGCAAGCCGCCGCTGTTGGTAGGGTCGTAGCTTCTGAAGTTGAAACGCTTATAGCTGAATGCGGTGGACTCGACTACACTGAAATTGATGAGTCGAAAGTTAAGCCTATTGTTTGGACGTATGATAGCAAAGGGAAGCTAGACTATAAGACTGTTCATAGGTCTGAACTTCCTGGGTATAAAAAAGAATACTTCCAGGTGCTCGACTATCTTGGTTTCGCTATCCGCTTGTATGAAGCCCTTGAAACGGTGCGGGAAGACCGTATCCGTTCTGGGAAATAAAGCGGCCCGCAACAGTGCTGCAACACTGAAACGGGCCATAACCATCAACGCATTGGAGGACACGTTAATGGAAACTCAGACCGTAATCGAAACCACGACCGCCGACAATATGACCGAGGCTCAGCACAATCTTCGAGAGGACGAAACAGTGCTTTCCTTTCTCGAAAACACTTTTAACCGCTACGCCGAGGAAGATGCGAGGGGGCGCCCTGTTACCTTGACTGCTCCTGAATGGTGGGGGCTCGCCCGTCTCATGCACAATATGAATGAAACAATGTGCTCGGCGCTCAATCGCCGGAAGTAAACATTTAACTTCGTCCCAGCCGTCGTAGGAGGACCGGCGGCTGGGACGCGAAAGAGGCTGTTATGAAAGTCAAGTGCGTTGATTGTGAAGCGTTTTCCAAGTTCCGCGACGAAGAAAGGGGCCGTTGTCGCCGTCGTCCTCCCGAGGTTACAGACATTTTCGGAACGGATGGTTTTTGGCCGATTGTGCGTTCTGACGATTGGTGCTTGTGTGGGGTTAAAAAGGAGGCCGCGCAATGATTACCGCATGTAGAGACTGCGCGTGCTGGGAACAGTTGACCTTCCATCCTGACACAGGCGTTTGCAGACGCCATGCACCTGTGATTGACCCTCACAGAAAGAACTATTTCGCAGATCGTTTTCCGTACACAAGAGATACAGACTATTGCTTTGAAGCGTTATCTATTAAGGATCATGCTGGGGCAATCAGGCGTATCAATTATGTGACGTTGAATGAGGTGGAGTTGTGAGGCGCTTTACACCATGGGACGTTCGTTGGTTGCGCCCGCCGCTCCGTAAGAGGGGAATCGCCTTGCGTCGAACTTGCAAGATACTGGATCGCTGGGGATTGTATTCTATTCCAGTGTGCAAGGAAAACCTCATCATGAAGGACATGCTAGAGTACGTCGTAGAATACGCGGAAAAGTTACTTGCAGATAATAAAATTACAGCTTTGTAATTTTCAGATGGGAACTGCCGTGTTTGGTCAATTCTCCCTAATTTTTTCTAGGAAGATTCAGGATTGCAGGGGGTTATTGAAAACGGACGACCAGATGGCGTATGGTTTCCCGAACTGAAACTTGGAGGGATTCCATGAGCACATCACACGAAAACTTGCTGAGGCGGACGGCGGAGCGGCGAGGGTTCAGACTCGAAAAATGCCGCAGGCGTGATCCAAAGAGTGTTGGATTCGGCCTATGGCGCTTGACTGAACCTGATGGCGATTTACGACAGCCGTTCACTCTAACGCTGGCCGATGTTGAACTGAAGCTGGATGTCCAGCCGGCCAATCACTCTGATGACCTTTTCCTGGATTGGTAACGCCTATGAGCTACGAACCAAGCACAAGCAACGCCATTTCCCTGGCCCTGTCCGCCGGCCGTAATCTGACGCTTCGCCTCGACGGGCTCCGCAAGGCCCTGGAGTCGGGTGAAGAGCAGCATGCATTAGACTTGGCCCGGGAGATCACGGGCTTGAAGCAGGCCGATCATGCCCAAACCTGTAGTTGAATTACTCCGCGTCTCGACTGCCGAGCAGGCCGGCGATGATCGTGCCGGCCTGCCCCGGCAGGTTGAGGCCAACCGCCGGACCGTCGAACGCCACGGCCTTGTCGTGGTCAAGACGGTCCGGCTTGTGGATGTGAGCGGGACGGCCACGATCCATGCGCCAGAGGTTCAGGAGATGCTGGCCATGCTCAAATCTGGCCAAGCCCAGGGCATCGTCTGCGCCGACTTCGACCGCCTACTTCGCCCGGACGACTTCCGGTCTCTGGCCATCCTACAGGACATCCGGGAGGCTGGAGCAGTCATCTACCTGCCTGACGGAACTGTGGACATCAACACCCAGGCCGGCTTCCTTATGAGCGGTCTACAGTCCATTATCGCCGGCAACGAGCTTGCCCAGATCAAGAAGCGCATGATCGGTGCCAAGGAGGAAAAACGACGCCAGGGCAAGTGCCCCCAGGCGGCCATCTGCCTTCCGACTGGAGTCGGTTACGACCGCCAGACGGAAAGCTGGTTCTACACCTCAGACGCTGAGATCGTCCGAGACCTCTTTGCCCGATTCCTGGCCGGCGAGCATAATCTGAGCGAGCTTCAACGCCAAACGGGCTTGCATCACCGGACCATAGCCAACCTTTTACGGAACGAAATTTATATCGGTGTCCGGGCCTACACCCAGAAACGAGCCAGCGAGAAGCGGCTAAAGTCTGATGGCCGCCAAGGAGACCGCCGCAAGGTGGCACGAGCCCCCGACGAGGTAATCCGCGTCAAGGTGATCGACACCCCCCTCATTGACCCGGTGGAGTTCTGGAAAGTCCAGGACATCCTCGCGGCCAAGAGGGGCGGATTTGTGGAGCGCCGAAAGCAGGCGGACGACCTCTTCCTCTTCAAGGGGCTCCTCCGGTGCGCCGTCTGCGGCGAGCCGATGTACACGGTCCCCGGCGGCAAGGCTGGCCCAAAAAAGGATTACTACTACTGCCGCCAGAAGTCCGACCACTTCAAGAAGGCTGGCGGTCCTGGCTGTTCGTCCAGCTACATGCGTCGGGGCGACGTGGAGAAAGTGGTCATGCGGTTCATTGCCACGAAGTTGGCCGATCCGGCTTATGTCGAGGATCAGGTGGCGAGGAACTACGGTCCCGAGCAGCACGGCCGACGCGATGCCGAGCTTTCCGAGATTCAGACGAAGCTCGCCCGGCTGGAGAAAAGCAGACGTCGGGCCATAGACCTACACGTCGAGGGTATCCTGGAACGCGCCGACCTCGACGGCAGGCTCATGACGATCAAGTCGGAACAGGAACGCCTGGAGGCTCGCCAGAAGGCCATGGAGGCGTCCAGCGGCCCTACGCGGCGGGATGTGGAGGCTATCGCCGCAGCGGCCGTAACGGCCTTCTCTACGTTCTCCTATTGGACCAGGAGCGAACAGCGGGCTTATCTGCGGATGGAAGCCCCTAATTTTTGGATTGGCCCGGAAGGTATCACGAAATTCGCCTTGCCCCTTGGTCAGAAGTTCGCACCCCGCACGGGCAGGGGTTCATGGCCGCAACCAGCATCACGTCGGCCGGATAGGCCAGGGACACGGCCGCCCGGGCAATGGTCACCCGACCGTCCTCCAAAGGCTGGCGCAGCACCTCAAGCACCGATTTTTTGAATTCCGGCAGCTCGTCGAGAAAAAGCACCCCCCGATGGGCCAACGACACCTCGCCCGGCCGTGGGTACGAACCGCCGCCGATCAGACCGGCGTCGGAAATGGTATGGTGCGGCGACCGGAACGGCCGGGCCGTCAGAAGCCCCCCGCCCTCCAGCCGGCCGGACACGGAATAGATGGTCGTGACCTCCAGGGCCTCGTCAAAGCCGAGCGGCGGCAGGACCGTGGGGATGCGCTTGGCCAGCATGGTCTTGCCCGAGCCGGGCGGACCAATGAAAAGCAGGTTGTGGCCGCCGGCGGCGGCGATTTCCACCGCCCGCTTGGCATGCTCCTGGCCCTTGACCTCGGCGAAGTCCTCGGCAAAGCCCGCCACCGTGTCACCGGCGGCAAAGGGCGCGGCCTTGGCCGGTTGCGGCCGCTCGCTGCCGGTAAAAAACTCCACGACCTCCCGCAACTGCCCGAGCCCAAACACATCGAGGCCCTCGACCACGGCCGCCTCGGCCGCGTTGGCCGCCGGCACGAGCACGCCCCGCGCCCCTTCGCGCCGGGCCCGGGCGGCCAGGGGCAACACCCCGGAAACCGGCTTCAGTTCGCCGGTCAGGGACAGCTCGCCGGCCAGGAAATACCCCCGCACGGCCTCGGGATCGATGCGCCCCATGGCGGCGAGCAAGGCCACGGCCAGGGGCAGGTCGTAGGCCGCGCCTTCCTTGCGCAGGTCGGCCGGGGCCAAATTGACGGTGATGCGGGCGGGGGGCAGCTTCTGGCCGCCGTTGCGCAGGGCCGCGAACACGCGTTCCTTGCTCTCGCGCACCGCGCCCTCGGCCAGACCGACCATGGTGAAGGAAGGCAAGCCCTGCCGGGCGAGGTCCACTTCCAGCGTGACCGGGTAGGCCTCGATGCCGAGCAACGCGGCAGTGGTAACGGCGGACAGGCTCATGGGTTGCGAAAACCGATAGCGCGGGGCGCAACCACAGGCAAGGATTTTAAGGAGATCGGTCTTTTCATTCCTTTGGCTCGATGCTAGAAATTCTTCGTATAGCAGCAACCGGCGCGGCTGTCGTGCCCCTTTTATGGGAACCCAATGCCATGATCCCCGGCCGCTTCTCCTTGGCGCGCTCCGTCGGCGGCGCCGTGCTCGTGACACTCATCTGTGTCAACACCGTGCTGTTGGCTGCGTTCAGTCTCATGGACATCTACAGCGAAAAATCACGCCTCGACGATGCCCTGCACACGGAGCTGAGTGTCCTCGCCGAACAGCTCGCCGTCAATCTGAACGCCCCTCTGTGGTACATGGAACGCGACCATCTGGTCCGGGTGGTGGAAGGGGTCATGCAAAACGAGCACGTGGCCGCCGTGCTTGTCACAGACCGGGAAACCGGGCGTCTCACCCTGGGCCGAACCCGGGATAAGGCCTGGCACATCTCGCCCACCCAGGCCCGGCCCGCCCTGGATGACGTCGTCGACACCAAACGCGACATCATCTACGGCGGTCGCCCCATCGGCACGGTGGAAGTCTTTTGCAGCCGGCACTTCATGACCCGGGATCTCAACGCCGCGCTCGGCTGGATCATCCTGCGCATCCTGGGCCTCAACGCGGCCCTGGCCGCCGCCCTGGTACTGGTGCTGCGCCGCCAGGTCATCCGTCCCCTGGCCCGCCTGGAAGCCTATGCCGCCCGGGTCAGTTCCGGCCGCAACGTCCCCCCCCTGGCCGAGTACGGTCCCTTGCGCGGCGAACTGCGCAGCCTGGGCCTGGCTATGGAAACCATGGTCCGTCAGCTCTCGGCCGCCCAGCGCAAGTATCGGGGCATCTTCGAAAACGCCACCGAAGGCATTTTCCAGACCACCCTGGATGGCCGTCTCCTGGAGGCCAACCTGGCCCTGGCCCAGATGCTCGGCCACGAAACCCAGGAACAGCTCCTGACCGCCGTGGACGACATGGCCACCCAGGTCTTCTACGCCCCCGAGGACCGGCGACGCCTGATTGAACTCCTGCTGGTCGAACAGTCCGTGCGCGAATACCGGACCCGGTTCACGCGCCGGGACCGCCAGATCATCTGGGTCCTGGTCAATGTCCGGCTCGTGCGCGACCCGGCCGGCGACCCCCTGTATGTGGAAGGCACGGCCATGGACGTGACGGCCCGGCTGCGGGCCGAGCGACGCCTGGGCATCCTCAACCGCCACTTGCGCGAGGCGGTCCGGGAACGCACCAAACGCCTGGCCGTCAAGGCCAGTCAGCTCGAAACGGCCAACGTCCGCCTCCAGGAACTGGACCGGCTTAAATCCCGGTTCCTGTCCACGGTCTCCCACGACCTGCGCACGCCGCTGACCTCCATCATGGGCTTTGCCAAGCTCATTTCCCGGGACTTCGCAAAGTATTTCGAACCGTTCGCCAGCGGCCACGACCGTCTGACCCGTCAGGCCCAACGCCTGACCACCAACCTGGCCATCATCGAAAGCGAGGGCGAACGCCTGACGCGCCTCATCAACGACTTCCTCGACCTCTCCAAGATCGAATCCGGCCGGGCCGAATGGCGCGACGGGCCGGTGGATGCCCTGCGCATCATTCGCGGGGCCGTGGACGCGGTCAGCTCCGATTTCGAAGCCAAGCCCGAGGTCGCCTTCGTGCTGGACCTGCCGGCAAGCCTGCCCGAACTGCACATGGACCAGGACCGCTTGAGCCAGATTCTGGTCAACCTGCTCGGCAACGCGGTCAAGTTCACGGACGAGGGTTCGGTACGCCTGCGCGCCGCCGTGGCGAACGCCGCCTTGCGCCTGGAAGTGACGGATACCGGGGTCGGCGTACCCCACGAATCCCTGGAAAAAATCTTCGACAAATTCCATCAGGCCGAAATCGGCGACACGGTCCAGGAAGGCCGGCGCCGCCAGGGCACGGGCCTCGGCCTCGCCATCTGCCGCCAGATCGTCGAACACTACCGTGGCCGCATCTGGGCCGAATCCGAACTGGGCCGCGGCAGCACCTTCATCGTGGAACTGCCCCTGAACCAGACCGCCGCCTCATCGCCACACGGCGCCTCTTGCTCCTGTTGACCAATCCCTGTATGTCCCCGGTCATGGAGCAGTATCTGGCCGATTTGCATATCCATTCCCGCTACTCCCGGGCCACCAGCAAAGGGCTTAACCCGCGCCATCTGGCCGCTTACGGCGAGCTCAAGGGCCTGACCGTCGTCGCCACCGGCGATTTCACCCATCCGGGCTGGCTCGAGGACCTCAAGCGGGATCTGGTCGCGGACGGCACCGGACTGTTGCGCCTGCGCGATCCGTCGGGCCTGGACAAGGAATTGCCCTGGTTCCCGGGCGTGCGGCTGGCGGGGCGAGTGCGGTTTCTCCTTTCGGCCGAAATCAGCTCCATCTACAAACGTGGCGGCGCCGTGCGCAAGGTGCACAACCTCGTCTACGCCCCGTCCTTCGAGGTGGCCGAACGCCTCAACGCCAAGCTGGCCAAGGTGGGCAACCTGGCCTCGGACGGCCGCCCCATTCTGGGCCTCGACAGCCGGCTTCTGCTGGAAATGGTGCTGGAAACCGATCCCATGGCCTTCCTGGTCCCGGCCCATATCTGGACGCCCTGGTTTTCCCTGTTCGGCTCCAAATCCGGGTTCGATTCCATCGAGGAATGTTTCGGCTCCCTGGCCAAGGAAATTTTCGCCCTGGAAACGGGCCTGTCCTCGGACCCGGAAATGAACTGGACCTTGTCCGCGTTGGACCGCTTCCGGCTCATTTCCAATTCCGACGCCCACTCCGGGGAAAAACTCGGCCGGGAATGCAATCTTTTTTCCGGCGACCCGTCCTTCGAAGGCATCTACCGGGCGTTGCGCGGCCAGGGCCTGGGCCCAAAATTCCTCGGCACGGTGGAATTTTTTCCCGAGGAAGGCAAATACCACCTGGACGGCCACCGGGCCTGCGGCGTGGTCATGGAGCCGGCCGAGGCCAAGGCGCGCGGCGGCTTGTGTCCGGTGTGCGGCAAACCCATGACCCTTGGCGTGCTGCACCGGGTGCTGGAACTCGCCGACCGCGACCAGCCCGTACGGCCCGAGGGCATGCCCGGGTTCACCTCGCTTGTTCCCCTTGGCGAAGTCGCGGGCGAGGTCATGGGCGTCGGGCCGGCCACGGCCAAGGCCAAGGGGCTTGTGACCGCCGCGTTGTCCCGGTTCGGTTCGGAGCTGGCCGTGCTGCGCGAAACCCCGGTCGAGGACCTGGCCCGGGTAAACTCCGTCCTGGCCGAGGCCATAGGCCGCATGCGCCGGGGAAGGGTCTACCGCGACCCGGGCTTCGACGGCCAGTACGGCCGCATTTCGGTTTTCTCGCCCGAGGAAAAACGCGAGCTGCGCGCCGGTCGTTTCCTGGCCATGCCCTCGGCCGCCAAATCCGCCGCCACCTCCCGGGAATCCGCCTCCCCGGACGAACCGCCGGCCGAACCTCCGCCCGAACCGGCCCAGCCGGCCCCGTCGCCGGCGGCCACCCTCAATGCCGACCAGCAGGCGGCGGCCACGTCCCCCGATCCGCACCTGCTCGTGATCGCCGGCCCGGGCACGGGCAAGACCCATACCCTCATGGCCCGCATCACCTCCCTGATCGCCGCCGGCACCCCGCCGGACGCCATCCTGGCCGTGACCTTCACCCGCCGGGCCGCCCAGGAACTGCGCGACCGGCTGGCCCGAACCCTGGGCGAAGGGCCCGCGCCCCGGGCCGACACCCTCCACGCCCTGGCCCTGTCCGTGTGGACCGAAGCCGGTGGCCAGGAACCGGTGCTCCTGTCCGAGGAGGCGGCCCGGCGCCTGTTTGCCGCCGTCAATCCGGACCTGACCGGCGCCCGGCTGCGCACGGCCTGGCGCGAACTGGCCCTGGCCCGGGAAACGCTCACCCCCGCCCCGGACACGGACGATGACGGGCCGGCCCGGTGGGCGCAACGCTTTGCCCGACAAAAGACCGACTGGAATCTGCTCGACTTCACCGACCTGCTCGAATTCTGGCTGGAAAAACTGCGCGAAGAAAGTTTCGTGCCGCCCTGGCAGCACGTGCTCGTGGACGAGATCCAGGACTTCACGCCCTTGCAACTGGCCCTGGTCAAGGCGCTTATCGCCCGCGACGGCACGGTCCTGTGGGCCATCGGCGACCCGGACCAGTCCATCTACGGTTTCCGGGGCGCGACCGGCAACGTGGAAACCGAACTGCGCGCCAGTACCCCGGACCTGCGCGTAGTCGGCCTGTCGGAAAACTACCGATCGGCCCAGCCCATCCTTGATCTGGCCGGCGGGCTGTTCCCGGACAAGCCCCACCTTGTCTCCACCGTGCGCCGGGACGATCCGGGATTCGGTGAAATCCAGCTTTTCCAGGCCCCGACCGCCGCCGGCGAAGCCGGCTGGATGGGCGAGCGCATCCGGGGCCTGCTCGGCGGCACCTCCCTGACCCTGGCCGACGACCTGTCGCGGCGCACCCTGGCCCCGGCGGATGTGGCTGTGCTGGTGCGGTTTTCCGGGCTCATCGCCCCCATCCGCAAGAGCCTCGAACGCTTCGGCATCCCGTGCTCCGCCCCGGAGGCCGACGCGTTCTGGAACGAGCCCCGGGTGCGGCTGCTTTTGGCCGCGGCCGGACGGCTGCTCGGCTTGCCCTTGCCTGCGGACGTGGAAAAGCCCCCCACCTTGCCGGACAGGCTCCTGGCCAAGGGGCCCATGGGCCTGGCCGCCTACCTGGGCGACATCCCGCCCTTTGACAGGCTGTTCTGGCAGGGACCGGAATTTCGCGACCTGAGCCGGGCCTACGCCGCGCAGGGCGGCTGGACGGGGCTGCTCAATTACGTAAACGTCCAGACCGAACTGGAGCTCGTGGGCAAGGCGGCCGAAAAGGTGCGCATCATGACCTTGCACGCGGCCAAGGGCCTCGAATTCGAGGCCGTGTTCCTGCCCGCGTTGGAAGACGGCATCCTGCCGTTCGCCGGCACGGATTTTTTGAATGGCAAGCCCGGCAACCTAGCCGCCGGCCTGGACGAGAACGAGGAGAGACGCCTGTTCTACGTCGGGCTCACCCGGGCGAGGAGCCGGCTCTACCTGAGCCACGCCGTGCGGCGCGACCTCATGGGCCGTCGGCTCATGCTCCAGCGTTCGCGGTTTCTCGACCGGCTGTCCTTAAGCGGGGTACGGCGTTCGGCCCTGGTGGCCCGGACCGTAAGTCAGGCCCGGCAGCTGACGCTTTTGGGGACAGACGCCCCTACCAGATGAAACGCCAGAGATAGCGTTCGTAGGCCCGACTGACCTTGTGGGCCACGGGGGCCTTGACGCCCATGTCCTGCAAGCGACAGTAGACGTGCAACGGATTGAAAAAATGCTGCATGAAATCCCGAAACCGGCGCATGGCACAACGCCTCCCATCAACCGACAAAAGTAACAAAACCGAGCCTGGCCAAGCGACATCGATGGCTTCCCCGACCGGCCACGTCGTGAATGCGCATCCCTTACGTTCCTGTAGCGATCTGCGCAAGCACGGGCCGCCACCTCCAAAAACCTGTGATCACCGCATGCTCCAAAATTGCAAGTCGAAAAAGCCCTGGCGCGTGGCCGCGCCGAGTTGTGTCTGGCCGGAAACCGCGGCCGTCAATTGCCGGCGTCTGGCCCGTTCCGTGCCCGAAGTCGGCCTTTACCTGCTCGAAACCGCCTCGTGCCTGGCCTACGGCCCGGACGACCTGCCGCAAAAAACATTCGGCCTGCGCTACCATGCCCACCTGCCCCTGGACCTGCCCTGGCGGCTCGGTGGCTACGCAGTCGCCGAGGCCATAGCCGGACTGCTCGACAAAATCGCGCATCTCGACCCCTGGGGGTTCGTACTCCACCCGCCGGAGGACCGCCGGGACCTGGAGGAATTCCTGGCCGCCTGGACCGGGGCCGGCCGCGATCCAAACGCCCTGCTCCTGGAAAATACCGAGACCGTCTCGCCGACCGACATCCTCGATCTGTCCCGGGACCTGGGCTGCGGTGCGTGCCTCGACCTCGGGCATCTGCTCGCCATGGACCACGCCGTGCCAAGCGACACCGACGCCCTGGCCGCGCGGGTGCGCATGCTCCACGTCTATTCCCCGTTCGGGCCCGAGGGTCCGCCGCCCGGACGCCGCCATGCCCACCGCCCCTTAACGACGCTCTCCCCCGAAGGCCGAGACCAACTCCTGTGGCTGCTCGGCCACTTGCACCCCGAGACCGTGGTCGTGGAGGTCTTCGCGCCGATTCATCTCCTGGAGAGCCTGGCCGTACTCGACGCCCTGGTCACAACCGCCGGGGCCGGGGCATGATCCGACTGCTGCTTGGCGGCACCAAATCCGGCAAATCGGCCCAGGCCGAGGCCTTGCTTGGGGCCGGTCCGCCTCCCCACCGGGTGCTCGCCACAGGGCGGGCCCTGGATTTCGCCTTCCGGGCCCGCATCGAGGCCCACAAACGCGCCCGGCCGGCCCAGGTCCCGGTCATCGAGGCCGGGGCCGGAGCCCTGGACCTTTTGACCCGTGAAGCGGATTTTGGCGGAACAATTTTGTTCGACAGCCTGGATTTCTGGCTTTTCTCCTGGCAGAATGCCCACCGGACCGAGGATCCGACCCCGGCCCTGGCCCGGGGGCTGGCCCCTTACGGTTTTTCGCACGCGCCGGAAGTCATCCTGGTGAGCGCGGAAATCGGTCTTGGCCCCCTGCCCGCCGACGGCGCCAACCGGCGTTTCGCGGACGCACTCGGGACGCTCAACCAGGCGGCTGCCGCCCTGGCCCATGAGGTGTGGCTGGTGGTGGCCGGAATGCCCCTGCTGCTCAAGAGATTGCCATCGTGACCACTGCCCGCAAACCGACCCAGGCTGTCACCCGTCTCCTCCAGACCATTGGCCGCGACTTCCGCTGGCTCATTGTCATCAACGCCGATCCCGATGCCATGGCCTCGGCCATGGCCCTGCGCCGCATCATGGCCCACCGGGCAGCCTCCGTGGGCATCGCCCGCATTAACGAGGTCAAACGCCCGGACAACTTGGCCATGATGCAGTTTTTGCGCATCCCGGCGGTCATGCTCACGCCCGAGGTGCGGGCCGGCTACGACCACTTCGCCATGGTCGACTCCCAACCGCATCACCATCCCGATTTCAAGGACTGCGACTTCAGCCTCGTGATCGACCATCATCCGATCAGTCCCGAACATCCGGTCCAGGCCGCCTTCACCGACATCCGGCCCGGATACGGCGCGACCAGCACTATCATGGCGGAATACCTGCGGAACATGCGCATCCGGCCGGGAAAACTGCTGGCCACGGCCCTGGTCTACGGCATCAAGACCGACACCCAGAGTTTCGAACGCCATTTTCTGGACGCCGACGTCAAGGCCTTCAGCCAGCTCACCGGCCAAGCCGACATGCAGGTGGTGCGCAAGATCATCTCCAGTGAATACCATCGGCGGTGGTTGAAATTTTTTTCCAAGGCTTTCCGCAAGATGCGTTTTGTCGGCGCCCACGGGTTGTTCGTGTTCATGGACAGCCTGGAAAGTTCCGATATTCTGGTCATGCTGGCCGACTTTTTCACCAAGGTGCACGGTCTGTCCTGGAACATGCTCGGGGCGGTGGTGAAAAAGACCTTGGTGGTGGTGTTTCGGGGCGACGGGGTCGGCCGCAACATGGGCATCCTGGCCCAGAAACTCTTCAGCGACGTCGGTTCGGCCGGCGGTCACCGCGGCGCGGCCCGGGCCGAAATCGAGCTGGCGGCCCTCAAGGGCAAGGACCCGGAGGAATTCCTGTACCGCCGCCTGACCGGCCGCAAACTCCCGACCAAGGAACGTTGCGCCGTCTAGCCGGGAAGCGCGCAGGAGGCGAGGCCGCTTCGGTGCCCAAGAGCACGCCCGGTTGGTGTCCGCCTGGGATCAGGCTGATGACCGCCGTTGCGCAAACAGATTTACACAACCGCCTGACCGGCGGTATGGCTGAATCACGGAAGAAAGCGCTGTGCTTGCGACGCGGAAGGCTGGCTCTATGCGAAAAAGCTCTGGTTTTACCCTGATCGAGGCGGTCGCCGTCCTGATCGTGCTCGGCATCCTCGCGGTGATCGTCATAACAAAATACACCGCCCAGGGCACGGAAAGTGCCGTCGACGCGAGCATTCTCAAAGATGCGATTCGCCAGACGCAAATGCGCGCCATGTCCGATCTGCCGGATGCCAACTGGAATATCAGTGTCGCGGGCAAACAGGCGACCATCAAAAAAGATGCGACAACGGTGACAAGCTACGATTTGAGCAGCTACAGCGGAACATTTTCCATCGCCTTCGACGAACTCGGCAAACCGGTAAGTGTCCCGGCATTGCCCTATTCCATAACGATGGATGCTGTGACAGGTTTCATCCCATGACCAAACGCAAGAACACATCACAAGGATTTTCGCTGATCGAGATCATACTTCTCATCGTGCTGAGCGGTATCCTGGCCGTGATGATTCTGCCGTATTTTTTTTCCGGCGCAACCTCCAGCAACACCCCGGTCGAACGCCTGGAGACAAGCGCGGGGCTCAATAAAGCGATGGAAGCCATCATCAGTGATTATGAGAATAATTTTAAAATGGACATGAATGGATTAATAACAAAGGTTAATTCTTTTTCTGAAAATTACAGCTCTTACTGTGCTATATGCGCGGCAACAGCTAAAACTATCACTATTGGCGACCTAACTGATGCTGTCCTAGTAACCGTAACAAGCAGCAACAATGAAAAATTATATCATGTCTTTACGAAACATGAATAATAACCCCTCACGCAAGGGCTTCACGCTGATCGAAATTCTTTGCGTCCTGATACTTGCCGGGCTGCTGGGCGCCTTTTTCCTGGGTGGATACGTCAATTCCGTCAAAATGCAGGTCGTGGCCGACAGTAATTATCAGCAAGCCCAAAAAGCGCAGCTTGCCCTTCTGCGTATCATCCTCGAGATGCAAAACGTCACGGCCCCGAGTGTATCCGGCAATATTATAGACTACTCGTTGAGCGGTGAATCGAGAAAAATAAAACTAATTGGAACGAATCTCATCATCTATACAAATAGTGACAGCACAAACCACACACTCCTCGACAATGTGACAGATTTTACCGCAAATTATGTATTGAAAAATCTTTCTATAAGTTTTACAATAGTATTCTCAGATAACACCTCACAAACATTCAGCACATCCATCTACGTTCCATCATCATAATGGAGTGCCAATGCCTATCGTTACCGCAAATCAACATTGGCCGACGCGTGCCGGGTCAAGTCTTCTCATCATCATCGTCGCCATTACCGCCCTGGCCAGCCTCGCGGTTGGCATGTCGACCATGTCGCGAATTTCCACGGTCAACCAATTGCAGTTCAATCAGGCGAACAGCGCCCGAAATCTCGCATTATCCGGAATAGAATATGCCAAGGGCATTGCCTACGCCTACGCCCATTTGGAAACCCCAAAAACCTTGCCCGAGGTTACTAAGTATTTATCGGACAACCCAACCTACAGCCTTGGCGACTCCATTGGGAGTTTTACACTCACGGACATCACAACGGGAACCAACTCCTTTTCTGTGAACGCCATAGGAATCACACCGTCTGGAGGAAACCAGGCCAAATACAAAACAGAATCAAGTACGAGCATCCCCTACGATTCCGGTGACATCCCTATCGACAAAAAGCTTTATGCAATTGATAGCAGCACGGGTAATACCACTTTAAACGGGAACAACAAAATCACCGGTTCGATCTATGCAAAAAAAACCGTATCCCTCAACGGGAGCGCAGTTGTTGACGGGAACGTTATGGCCGGAGGTTGCGTCACCATCAATCAGGGAACTGTCACCGGGAATGTCTGCACAACCTGCTCATCGGCCTCTTGGTCGAGCACGACTGAAGTTGATGGAAATGTGACCGTCTTCGGCAGCCTTACTATGAACGGGGGAACATACAAAGGGGATGTCTACGTTACCAACAAGTTGTCCGTTAACGGCAATGCGACGATCGAGAGGAATATTTACGCTAAAACCATAGAGATCAATAGCATAAATCTCTTAGGGGATGCCTATGCCACAGGAAACATCACCGGAGCAACAGGAACTAATTACCACTCCAAGTCTACAATAACTTTTCCATCATCATGCGACACCCCAACGGTTACGCCAAAAGATGCGAAAATTGATTATGCATCGGAATCTTTAACAATCCAAGACGAAAAATCATACACTTTTATTGCTACAAAAAACAACGATAGCACATACAATTCAATAGATTTCACGAGCATAACACTGAACAACAACGACAAAACGCTCTATTTTGACCTTTCAAAGGGGGATATCAATATCCTTGTCACAGGAAGTGTAACATTCAACCAACCGTTCACTATAAAAGTATCCACGGACGGGAAAACCTGGGAGACCTACAACCCAGGCAGCTTAACAAAAACGATGAAAGCATATGCCAAACGCATTTATCTGGAAAGCCATGGCACCGTCTCTTTATGCCAGAATGCAAACTGGCTTGGGACAATTTATGCGCATGGATACAATTTGAATGGCAATAACAATATCCTTGGCACGATCTACTCCTCAGCCGATAGCACGAATGCCAACTCCGGCGTGAACATCACGATCATGCCGTCGAATTTCGTCGACAAGTGGTGGACAAAATAACCGGCGTGTAGCGAGGTCCTCTGCCTAGAGCTCGCGCATCCACGGCCATCACTGTGGCCCTGCGCGCCCAACACACCCGTCTCGGGATTCCAAAGGGCAGCGCCCTTTGGCCGCCGGAGGCTTCTCCCCTACCCCTGCCACTGCCCCAGCCCCTCTCCCGCCACGGCCCCTCACACCTTCCGGGCCAGCCGCGCCTTGAGCCCCTCCAAAATCGAGCTCTCCACGCGCAAATGGCCGCGCCCCCGGCCGAGTTCCACGCCCGGCTTGGCCGTACCGTGAAAATCCGAGCCCCCGGACAGGGCCAGATCCAGCTGTTTGGCCAGGGTGAGGTACTCCAGGGTCTGGGCCTGGGAGTGTTCGGTGTAGAACACCTCGATGCCGTCCAGGCCCATGTCCCGGTAGCGGGTCACGGTGTCGATAAGCGGCCGGCCGGACTGGCCGAGCATGTAGGGATGGGCCAGGATGACGAGGGCCCCTTCCGCGTGCAACAGCTCCATGGCCCGGGCGAGTTCCAGCTTGGCCTTGGGCACGTACGCCTGGCCGTGGTTGCCGAGGTAGCGCGAAAAAGCCTCCTTGAAACTGCCCACAGCGCCCATGGACAGCATGACCTGGGCGATATGGGGCCGCCCCACCGCGCCCTGGGCCAGGGCGGTCACGGCCTCATACTCCACCGGGATACCGAGCTGTTTGAGCTTGGCGAGGATTTGCCGGTTGCGGTCATGGCGCTTGGCCCGAAGCGTGGCCAGGGCCTCGGACAACGGGCCCTCCCGGTCCGGCAAAAACAGCCCGACAATGTGGATGCTGCGGTCCCCGTCGGCCACGGACAGCTCCACCCCCGGCACCACCTCCAGGCCGTAGCGTACTCCGGCCTCCCGGGCCTCGGCCAGGCCGGCCAAGGTGTCGTGATCGGTCAAGGCCACGGCGGACAAACCCGCCTGCGCCGCCAGGGTCACCAGTTCCGAAGGGCTGCAGCTGCCGTCGGAAGCCCGCGAATGCGTGTGCAAATCAATGAGCGTCATGGGCAGGCAGTGTAGCCCGGGGCAACGACCTTGTGAACCTCCATTGCGCCCCTGGCCCGATTTGGCTATGAGAGTGCATCTGCTTTAAGGAGAATGTCCTGTGACCCTCAATCCCGAGCTGCTGTCCATCCTGGCCTGCCCGACCTGCAAGGGCGAACTGACCCGGATCGGAGCCGACGAAGGCCTGGCCTGTCCCGCCTGCGGCGTGGTCTATCCCGTGCGCGACGACATTCCCATCATGCTGGTCGAAGAAGCCGTGCCCCAGACGAAGTGGGACGCCGGCGTGCGTTCGGCCAAGGAATCTTCCGGATCATAGCCCTGGGGGGGCGACCGCGCCGGCCGCTCCGAGGAGTCGCCATGGCCAAGCTGCATTGGATTCCGTGGATGGCCCTGTCCGACCTGGGACAGGAACAAGACCGGTTGACCGGAGGCAATACCGCAACCCGTTGCGAGTGTGGCTATGCCTGGACCCCGGCCGCCGATGTCGTGGAGACCGACCGGGATTTCCGCGTCACGTTGGAACTGGCCGGCGTGTCCCGCGAAGCCGTGTCCGTGGAAATCCGGGGCCGCTATCTTGTGGTCCAGGGAGAACGATGCCCGTGCGGCGAATCCGACGGCGGCGTGTACCAGATCATGGAACGGTCCTACGGCGTATTTTCACGGCGCTTCGCCCTGCCCCCGGGGGTGATCCGACATGAAATCACCGCCGTCATGAAAGACGGCCTGCTGTGCGTCACCGTGCACAAGGCCAGCCCCGAACGCCTGCGTCGTCGCATCCCCATCGATTGAACCCGTCCCGGCCCCGCCACGGTCGACGTACGCCGCCCCAGCCGCGCACCGTCCGGAACGCCGGTCCAACGCAACCCGGGGCCGACCCTGCGCGCACCATGGCCAGGGTCCGTGCACCTGGACGCGGACGGCCCGCCCCGAAGCAACCGTCACGCGTCTTGGAGCCGTCCCGGGCCTGGAGAGTTCCCATGCAACGAGGCACCCTCGCGTGCTTGCTTCTCTGTCTGCTGCTGGCCGGCCCGGCCCTGGCCGCCGATCGCGCGGTGCGCGTCACGCCCGTCGTCACGGCGGTCAAAGCCGTGGCCCCGGCCGTGGTCAACATCACCTCGGCCCGGACCGTGGAACGCCGCCGGTCCCTGGGCCCCTTTTTCGAAGACGACTTCTTCCGCCAGTTCCTCGGCCCGGGCTTCCCCGGCGGACCGGTCGAACGCCAGACCCAGGAAAGCCTGGGCTCGGGCGTCATCATCGACGGCGCCCAGGGGCTCGTCCTGACCAATGCCCACGTCATCGCCGGCGGCTCGTCCATCAAGGCCCGGCTCCTCGACGGCCGGGTCCTGGACGCCAAGCTCGTGGGCGCGGACCCGGACTTCGACCTGGCCGTGCTACGCCTGACCGGCAAGGCCCCCCTGCCCCAGGCGGTCATGGGCGATTCCGGCGACATCATGATCGGCGAGACCGCCATCGCCATCGGCAACCCCTTCGGCTACACCAACACCGTAACCACGGGTGTGATCTCGGCCGTGGGCCGGTCCCTCAAACACGAGGGCGGCGCCTACACCGACCTCATCCAGACCGATACGGCCATCAATCCCGGCAACAGCGGCGGACCGCTCGTCAACCTGGCCGGCGAGGTCGTGGGTATCAACATGGCCATCCAGGCCGGGGCCGAAGGCATCGGTTTCGCCATCCCCATCAACAAGGCCCGGCGCGTGGTGGCCCAGCTCGTGGGCGGGGGCCGGGTCACGCCGGCCTGGCTCGGCCTGACCGGCCAGGACGTGGACGCACGCACGGCCCAGTATTTCGGCCTGGACCGGCCGCGCGGTATGCTCATCGCCGCGGTGGTGCCGGAGTCGCCGGCGGCCAAGGCCGGGTTGCGGCCGGGCGACCTCATCGTGGGTTTGGCCGGAGCGGACCTCGGCGGTAAGGACGAATATATCGGGGCGCTACGCACCTCGCCCGTGGGCGAGCCCCTGGCCCTGGTCATCCGGCGCGGGGAGCAGGAATCCAAGCTGAGCCTCAACCCCGAGCCCTTCACGGACCGGGAGGCCTTGGCCGTGGCCCGGGACCGCTGGGGCCTGGTGGCCGGTCCGGCCGCCGGCGGCCGGGGACTGGTCGCGACCGAGGTCGTGCCGGGCTCGCCGGCGGCCAAACTCGGCCTGCGCCCCGGCGACCTCATCGTGCAGATCGGCGGCGAGCAGTTACCTGACGCGGCCGCTTTTTCCCGGGCCGTCTACGCCAACCGCATGCACCGGGTGGTGCTCCTGCTCGTCGGGCGCGGCGGTCAGGGCTACTACGCCCGCATGCAGGTGGGGTAAGGCAGGGGTAAGGCGGGGGAGACGCCTCCGGCGGCCAACGGGCGCAGCCCTTTGGAATCCCGTCATGGTTCGCGCCGGTCGCCGGGCAAGCTCTGGTGACGGCACGGCGTTGGGGCTTTGGCGCAGGTTGCCTGGCAGCAATTCCTCCGGGCGTGCGGGGGTGGACACCATGAAGATCGTCTGTGCCGGACAGTTCCTGGCCGAAGGCCTGCGCCAGGCCGGCCAGACCGTCATCCCCCTTGCCCTGCGGGAGGATGCGGACTTAAACGCCTTGATCGAGGCGGCCTGCCCGGACCCGGACTGGGTGCTGCTCGAAGTGTGGGGCCGCACCGCCCTGCCGCGCAACCTGGCCGCCTGCCGACACCGCCTGGCGGTCTTTTGTATCGACACGCCCCTGAACGCCTTCTGGCTACGCCCGCTGCTGCAACTGTGCGACGCGGCCTTCGTCGATCAGCGCGCCTCGGTCGCCGCCTTGGCCCGGGCCGGCATCACCGCCCACTGGCTCCCGCTGTGCGTGCAGGAAAACGACTTCCGCGCACCCGTGCCCCCGGAACGGTTCCTCACCTTCGTGGGCCGGATCACACCCCATCGCCGCAAGCGCGCCAACCTGCTGCGCCTGCTGCAACGCCACACCCCGGTCCAGGTGGTCCAGGACGTGAGCCGCGCCCGGATGCAGGACCTCTTTGCCCGCTCCCAGGTCGTGCTCAACGAAAATCTCTTCAGCGGCCTGACCCTGCGCGTCCTCCAGGGACTGGCCTCCGGGGCCCTGGTCCTGACCGAGGCCGGAGGCGACGGCGTGGACGCGCATTTCACCGACGACGTCCACCTCGCCTGCTACGGCCCGGACACCCTGCTCCCACGGCTCGCCGACATCCGCGCCCGGCCGGAACACTACCAGACCATTGCCCGGGCCGGACAGGCTGCCTGCCGCCAGGCACACACGAGTGCCCAACGCGCCCGGGAATTCCTGGACATCCTGACCAGTGGCCAAGCGGGCAACCCACGCCGTACGGACGCTGTGCGCCGGCTGGCCGAGGCCAAGGCCAAGTACCGGCATTGTCTGCGCTTTGGGGGCTCCCTGGCCGCCCCCATGCAGCTGTTCGGCCAGGCCGCCGGCGCCGCAGGAACCGTGGGCCAAGAGGCCAGCTTTTTCCTGGGCCACCTGTTCGCCCGCCAGGGCGACACCGCACGGGCCGGACCTTTTTTGGCTCATGCCGCCCGGCACAAGGGGATGCACGGCTTCCTCGCCTCAGCCACCCAGGCCCTCATCGCCCTGGAGACGGAAGGGCCGGACGCGGCCGCCGCCCTTCTGGAAGCGGGCCAAGCCGCCTTGCCCCGCCGTTGCCGACGCTACGACTTTCACGGCGCGGCCACGGCGCCGGTCCCCGGGGCGGCGTTACTGGTCGGCGCGGCCCGCCTCCTGCTGGCCCTGGGCCGGGATTTCGAGCCGGGGTTCTTCCGCCAGGAAGACGACCGCTACCCGGACACCGCTTTCGGCTACGCGGTCCTGGCCTGGCAGGCCATGCCCTCCCAGGCGGCCCTGGACATCATGCTGACCTGCGCTCGCCGAACCGGCATCGAGCCGGAAATACTGCCGATCCTCAAACGCGCCATCGGCCTGGGACTGGCCACCGATGCCCAGATCGCCACGGCCGCCGACCTGGCCTGGCGCGCTTACGATCCGGAAACTGCCCGGGACATCGCTTCCGCGCTGGCACGCCGTCTCTCCTCCAAAACGCCACCCTCCGCGTAGCTGTTCGCGCGCGTTCCAGCCGCCTGGTCCCCTTGCCTTTTGAAGCGCAGGGCTTACCTCGGTTTGGTCTGATTTGACTTTTTGCCCAAAATGAGCCTGCTGGAATGCCCTTGGCAAGGTCGAGGAGGAGACAACCCCGCGTCGGGGGGGATGGACGTGCCCTTGCGCTAGCCTCCGGCGCGCAGCAACGTCAGCTCCCGGGGACCACTCGGCGCCCGGCAACGTCCGCCGATAGCCGGAGTCGCCGCCACCTCCTGGAGGTAGCGCCAGACCCGGTCGAGCGGCACATGGGAACGCAGATAGTCCTCGCAACCGGCATGGCTGTAATGATGGGCCAGACTGCGGCCGAGCACCGCCGCCCGCAAACCGCCTTGGCGCAACCACGTGTTGATGGCCTTTTCATCCGTGACGCCCGGGCCGACCTCGGGCGCTTCGGGCAAGGGCAACACCCGTTCGAGCACCCGCCGGTCCAGCATCAGGCACTGGGTGTTGACATGGGGCACGTACTCGTACTTGGGCGGATTGTCGTGCAGGTAGACCTCGGCCAGGTTCTCGTACATGAGCTTTTCCCACATCCAGCGATGGTAGACCCAGTTCTCCGCCACGGGCGGACCGCTGAACATGTGGCGCTCCGACGGGTAGGCCACGCGCAGGAAATGGTGCAGCACCTGGCGCCCTGTGGAACTGATGGGCACGAGCGGCATGAGCAGGGGGGCGTCGGTCCGGCCGAGATGTTCCAGATAGCCCTCGATGAGGTGGTCGAGCCAATGGGGCGTGACAAAAACGTCCTCGTCCATCTTGATGATGACGTCGTCGATATGGCGGGCGAAAATCTCGTTTTGGGCCATGCGCACGGCCGGCAGCAAGCCCCGGGGGCCCCGTTCGAGCACCATGACAGTGCCGTGGCGGGCGGCGAACCGTCGGGCCAGGGCCAAGTGATCGGGGCTCAGCGCATTGGCCACGACATAGACCCGCCCCAGGCGGGTGAAATCGGTGAAGCGCTCCAGGCAGCGCATGCAAACCAGGAAACAATCGAGTCTGTGCGAGGTGAGCAGCACCAGAACCGGCTTGACATCGCTGCGGCGCGGTCGAAGATAGGTAAGCTTGCCCATGGCCTTCCCTGGCTTTCAGGCATCCCTGCGTCAAAAGGTTAAAATGCGCCTACATCACTCCTTTCGGCCAACTCCAGCAGGAACTTTAGAGGCAAATGTGTCGTCTTTATCCTAGCCTGAGCGATTCGTCATTGTTTCATTGTAGTTTGGTCTGGCGCAACGATCTATTTTCGTTTATAAATTCATCCAGCCAAGTAGTATTTCCCATGTCACCCAATGGGTGGAGGGCTGGGTGTC